>APMI01000463.1_pt1 | contig 118837 bp, 102 predicted proteins | sample 667938 | NCBI WGS metagenome assembly APMI01 (sample SAMN01084076, study PRJNA167559) | wastewater metagenome | biome: Wastewater | place: Denmark: Ejby Moelle, Odense | collected 2011-11-28 | reverse complement strand
TTGCCGGTGGTCCGCCCGGCGCCGCCGCGTCGGCCAGCGCCCGCGGCGCGCGCATCCGAACCTGTCGCCGCTTTGCCGATACCGCCAGCGCCGGCCGGCGAGACTCCCCAGGCGCGTGAGCCGGCTTCTCCGCCGGCGCCCAAGGTGGCTGAGGCGCAACTCCCGGCTCATGGCGGTATTCGTTTCGTGGTTTATCGCGGCGACCAGCAACTGGAAATCGGCCGTGCCCAACATGAGTGGGAGTTCAACGCGGACGGCACCTACCGCCTGCGCATCATCACCGAAACCACGGGGCTCGCGGCGCTGATCAAACCGATCCGGCTGGAACTGGAAAGTCGCGGCAAGTTCGTGGCGGGCGGCCTGCAACCGGCACGCTTTTCCACCTTGAGGAACGGCGCCGAAACGGACGAAAACGCCGATTTCGACTGGGCGGCCCGGCAGGTCACACTGACGCGCGGCAACAAACGTTTCGACCTCGAGGAAGGCGCTCAGGATCTCGTCTCCTTCCATTACCAGCTGGTGTTCGTGCCGCAGCTTGCGGACGGCGCGACCATCGGGGTGGCCAACGGCAAGAAGTTCGAGCGCTATCATTTTGCGTCGCTTGGCGAAGAGACGCTGGAGACGCCGGCCGGATCTTTCCGTACTCTGCACGTGCGCGTGCAGACCGATTCCACCACCGACATCTGGCTGGCGCTCGACCGCAAGCTGTTGCCTGTCAAGATTCGCCACGCCGACCGCAAGGGTGAATCGTTTGAAACCGTCGCGGTCGATCTGGGAAAAACCGAATGACCCGTCCCGCCCGCCTGACGCCTGTCCTGATCACCCACGCCGCCCGTTTGTTGGGCGAACTGCTACGCTTCGAGTACCCGGCCGATGCCAGCGTATCGCACTATTTTCGCGAGCACCGCGAACTGGGACAGGCAGATCGCGCCTTCGTCGCCGAGACCGTGTTTGCCGTGTTGCGACGCTGGCGCAGCCTCACGCTCCGATGCGGGGGCGAAAATGCGACGCCGCGCCAGTTGCTGCTGGCAGCGCTGTCTGTCGTGCGTGGCATGAACCAGCGCGAGCTGGCGTCGATTCTCAAGGATGAGGCCGAGGCGGCCTGGCTGGGGTCGGTGCGGGCGGCGAAACCCGCCGAGTGGTCCGCCGCCGTCCGTTGCGATTGGCCTGACTGGCTGTACGAGCGACTGTTGGCGCAGTGGCCGGAGGCCGAGCTGGAATTGCTGGCCCGTGCGCTCAATCAGTCGGCGCCGCTCGACTTGCGCGTGAATATCCTGAAAACGACTCGTGAAGACGCTCTGGCGCAACTGGCGGCGAGCGGTCTTGCCGCCGCTCCCGGCGCGCTGTCGCCCTGGGCGATCCGTCTGGCCGAGAAGCCTGCGCTGGCGAAGCATCCTCTGTTCATGGAGGGGTGCGTCGAAGTGCAGGACGAGGGCAGCCAGTTGCTTGGCCTTCTGCTGGCGCCACGGCGCGGAGAGATGGTGGTCGATTTTTGCGCGGGGGCGGGCGGCAAGACCTTGCTGCTCGGCGCGCTGATGAAGAATGCCGGGCGTTTGTATGCCTTTGACGTGTCGGACAAGCGTCTGGCCAACCTGAAGCCGCGCCTGGCGCGCTCGGGGCTCTCCAATGTTCACCCGGTGCGGATCGAACATGAGCGCGATCTCAAGGTGAAGCGGTTGGCTGGCAAGATCGACCGGGTGCTGGTCGATGCCCCGTGCTCCGGCCTCGGCACCTTGCGCCGCAACCCAGATCTGAAGTGGCGCCAGAACGAAAAGTCGGTGGCCGAATTGTGCGCCAAGCAGGCGGCGATCCTGGCTTCCGCCGCGAATCTGCTGAAGCCTGGCGGGCGGCTGGTGTATGCCACCTGTAGCTTGTTGCACGACGAGAATGACGCCATTGTTGATGCCTTTCTCGCGGCGCACCCCGATTATCAGGTGCTGTCGGCCGACGAGGCGCTCGCGCGACACGGTGTCAGCCTGCCCGGTGAGCGTCTGCGTCTCCTGCCGCATGTTCATCAGACGGATGGCTTCTTCGCGGCGTTGCTGGAGCGCAAGCAATGAAAGAGAAGCAGTTTCTGCGTCTGCTCAATCAGGTTTGGGGGGAATTGCAACAACCTGATCTTGTCTGGCAACTGCTGACCTTGGTCGGCTGCGTGGTTTTGGCGGCCGTGTTTGCCCACTGGTGGCGACGGCAAGCCCGCAGCAGCCACGACAAGCTGCGCGCCGCGAGTTCGCGGCTGGCTTTCCCGCTGGCAGGCGCGCTGGCGGTAGCGATCGCCAGCGAACTGCTGGCCGAGACGCTGCCGCACCGACAACTCCTGAGCGTTGCCCTGCCGCTGTTCATGGCGTTGGCGGGGGTGCGACTGGTGGTCTACATCCTGCGCCAATCGTTCCGCCATGCGGCCTGGCTGACTGTCTGGGAACGTTGGGTGGCTGGCGTGATCTGGCTTTGCCTAGCGCTGTATATCACCGACCTGTCTCCATTGGTGATTGAGGCGCTGGACCGAATCGCGTTAACCGTGGCGACACACCGCATCTCGCTGTGGGTGCTGATCAAGGGTGGTTTTACGGTGGCGCTGACTCTGGTCGTCGCGTTGTGGATCGCCGGCATCGTCGAAGCCCGCCTGATGAAAAACGAGAGTCTCGACACCAGTTTGCGGATTGTGTCGGTGCGGGTGACCAAGGCAGTGTTAACCGTGATTGCGCTGCTCAGTGCCCTGTCGCTGGTCGGCATCGACATTACCGCGCTCTCGGTGTTTACCGGGGCGCTGGGTGTTGGACTGGGGCTGGGTTTGCAGAAGATCGCCAGCAATTACGTGGCGGGCTTCATCATCCTGCTCGAGCGATCGATCCGCATCGGCAATGTGGTGCAAGTCGGCGCCGAAACCGGCAAGGTGACCGAAATTACAACGCGCTACACGGTGTTGAAAAACCTGAGCGGGGTGGAATACATCGTGCCCAACGAAACGCTCGTTGGCGCCACGGTACAGAACCAGTCGTATTCCGACCCGATGGTATGCGTAACCCTGACGGTGGGGGTTGCTTACGACACGGATCTCGATCATGCCTTCAACCTGCTCGAAGTCGCCGCGGCGACGCATCCGCGTGTGCTGTCCGACCCGGCGCCGAAAGCGGCGTTGGTAAAATTCGGGGAATCCGCGATTGATCTGGAACTGGCGTTCTGGGTGAATGATCCCGAACTGGGTTTGCGAGGCGTCCGTTCGGATATCGCGCTGGCCGTGTGGCGCGCTTTCAAGGAAGCACGCGTCGTAATCCCCGTGCCGCAGCGCGAGGTCAGGATACTGTCGAACGAAAGTTAGAACGAAGGATAAAAAAAACCCTGCCGTTTAGGCAGGGCTTGAAGATCTCGAAGGGGATTCGAGAACGAGGGGGTCAGTGTTTGCCGCGCCGATAGCGGCGCAGCAACAAAATCAAAATTCCGGTCGTCGCGGCAATCACAAGGGCAGGCATCAGTTCCGCCTTGCCGCGCACCAGCCATTCCAGCCCGAGAACGCCCAGGAATACACCCACGCTCTCGCTGATCGGCCAATCGCGGGGTTCAGGCCGGGGCATGGCTGGCGACGCGAGGTTCCTCAGTCACCAGCCTCTCGCCAAACAGGTGGCGATGGGCAGCCAGCATGAACGCACGGCGAATTTGATCGCTCATTATGTCTCCTTGTTGTTGTTTGCTTTTGATCGACGCTTTTAGTCTAGGGAGATGACGGGGGGTTGTCTGTCCCGGTTCGATGCGATCGGGTGACGCTCACTGATAAAGTGTGACGTTCTGTGACCAGGGGTCGGTCAGCTGCGATGGGCGCGCCAGCAGAGCACGAAGCGGGCGCCGCCAAAGGGTGACTCATCGGCCGACGATTGGCCGTTGTGGAGTTCAAGCACGCTGCGCACGATGGCCAGACCGAGCCCGTAGCCGCCGGTAGCACGGTCGCGTGAGCGGTCGAGGCGGGTGAAGGCGGAAAAAATGCGCTCGCGATCGTCAACGGGGATGCCGATACCGTCATCGTCGACGACAATGCGGATACTGTCGTCTCGGAGTTCTGCGCTGATAGCGACCACCTGTTCGCCATACTTGAAGGCGTTGCGGAGCAGGTTCTTGACGGCGTAGGACATCGCCTTGGGGTCGAAATCCACTTGGCAATCGGTGGGCAGCCGGGTTAGGTCGAGACGCACCTCGATCTGGCGGGCGAGGAAGCGCATTGCGTCGACCTGCTTGGTTAGCCATTTGGCGATGTCCTCGCGGGTGAAATTGGGTTGCGGGCGTTCGCGTTCAAGACGGGCATAGGTCAGACTGGCGTCAATCAGGCCGTCCAATTCGTCGAGATCCTGCCCCATCATTTCCCACAGGCGCTCACGTTCCTCATGCTCCTCGGTCTCGCTCAGCATCTCCAGTGCAAAGCGCAGACGCGCAATCGGCGTGCGTAATTCATGCGAAATGGCGCTCGACAGATCGCGCTGCATAGCAATCAGTTGCTGGATGCGTTCGGCCATGCCGTTCAGGATGTCCGACATCGGACGAAAAACCTGGCTGCGTGCTTCTGGCGAGCGGGCGGCGAAATTGCCGTCACCCAGCGCCATGGCGGTTTTGCGCAAGGTTTCGATGTCGCGCCAGATGGGGCGTACCCAGAACCACAGCGCCACCGCGAAAATGACACCGATCAGGCTCCAGGTCAGCAGGCGCAAACGAAGTTCGAGCGGCATGCCGGCATCGCGCAGTTCGGTGTTGGCGGAGGAGGCGAGTGGGCCGAGCACAAGTACCTGATCAGTCCCACGTATTAGGTGGTACATGATTTCGCCGTTGTGCGCGATGGCGATCTCGCCCTTATCCAGTTTAGGCATCTGGGAAGGGGGAATATTCAGCGAGTATCGATCGGCAATGTCGAGCTTGTAGGCGAATTTGTCGTCCAGCAGGCGAATACGCTTGGGCCAGGTGTTCCGGGGGAATCGTGCCAGGTCCTCTTCGATCAGCGTGATCGTGCCGCGCATGAAGCGGCGGGCGTAGTCGTCGGTGATGCCTCGCTGGGCGGTTGAAATGATCAGGTCGGCAATGAAGGCGATGGCCACGAAAGATCCCATCGCCACAAGGTAGAAATTGAAAAACAGTCGGGACAGGCTGTAGCGGCCATCGCGCGACAGCGGCAACGCACGCAATAACGCGCGTGCCAGCCCGGGTTCAGTTCCAATCATGCTTGCTGAATAGATAGCCCTTGCCGCGCACGGTCTTGATCCGGGTCGGATTATCCGGGTCGTCGTTCAACTTCTTTCGCAGCCTCGAAATGCGAGCGTCGATCGAGCGGTCGAGGCCGTCGAAACCGATGCCGCGCAATTCCTGCAACAGATCATCGCGCGAGAGCACGGTGCCTGCGCGGGTGGCCAGCAGCCACAACAGGTCGAACTCGGCGGTGGTCAGATCGATGGGTTGATTGGCCAGTGTGGCCATGCGCGTTGCCTGGCTGATGCGGAATTCGCCGAATGCCAGTTGCTCGCTATCGCCCGGCGTAGCCTCGCTGCCGCCGACCGGAAAACGCCGCAGCAGCGCCTTGATGCGCGCCAGCAGCACGCGGGGTTGCACTGGTTTAGCGATGAAATCATCGGCACCGAGTTCGAGGCCGAGAATCTGGTCGAGATCCTCGTCTCGTGCGGTCAGCATCAGGATCACACCCTTGTATGCGGGGCGAACCGCGCGGCAGATTTCGAAGCCATCCTTGCCAGGCAGCATGACGTCAAGGATGACCAGGTCGGGCTGCTCGCTCAGAATGCGGCGTTCGGCGACTTCGCCGTGACCTTCGACCGAAATCGACAGGCCGTTCTTGTGCAAATATTCGGCGGTCAGTCCGGCCAGGCGTTCGTCGTCTTCAACGAGGAGTATGGTCGCATTCATGGGCATGGTGTTCTTCTATGTTTTTGAGCACGAAAATGGAAGGCGCACGAAATCAACGGCGCACGCCCCGATCCAACGCCATTATCGCGCATTTGGATGACGAGCAGGTGTGAATGCGGCGACCGTCGTGCGCGTGGTTGGCAGAACGGCCGGCACTTGGTAACCTTGGTCTCCTCCGTTTTCTTGAGAGTTCAGTGTGTTTGTGATGTTTCGATGGTCCGCGCGTGTCTGGTTTGCGCTGATGGTGGTGGCTGTGTGCGGCTTGATTGGCGGCGGCATGGTAATTCAGGAAATGTTTCGCATCAGCCCTTGCCCGCTCTGTATCTTCCAAAGACTCTTGTATGTGGTGGTAGGCGTGTTTGCGCTTGTCGGTGTCCTCCTGCCTGTCTGGCCGCGGGTGTGGGCCACTGCTGTTGCACTGGTTTCGCTGGGTGGCTTGGCGACGGCCGGCTATCAGAGCTGGATGCAGGCTTTCCCCCACCTGGCGCCGGAATGCAGCTACACCGATCCCAATCTGATCGAACGCCTGGTCGACTGGCTGGGCATGCAATGGCCCGCGCTTTTCATGGCTACCGGCTTTTGCGCCAGTCGTGATTGGGAATTTCTCGGGCTGTCGATCGCAAATTGGTCGGTGGTTGCCTTTGCGGGATTTTCTGCGCTCGCAATCTGGTTAATTCGCCGCCGCTGAAAAAGCAAAACCCGCCGAGAGGCGGGTTTGTGCGAATGCCGGAGCCCGTTCGAGCTTACTTCAGCTTGACTTCCTTGAAGGCGACGTGCTTGCGGGCCTTCGGGTCGTACTTCATGAACTCGAGCTTTTCCGGGGTGGTGCGCTTGTTCTTGTTGGTGGTGTAGAAATAGCCGGTACCCGCGGTGGATTCCAGCTTGATTTTTTCACGTCCGCCTTTGGCTGCCATGGTTCGGTTCCTTCCCTAATCAGACTTCGCCGCGGGCGCGCAGGTCGGCCAGAACGACATCAATGCCCTTCTTGTCGATGATGCGCAGGCCGGCGTTGGAAACGCGCAGGCGAACGAAACGGTTTTCGCTTTCGACCCAAATGCGACGGTACTGCAGGTTCGGCAGGAAGCGGCGCTTGGTCTTGTTGTTGGCGTGGGAAACATTGTTACCCACCATCGGGGCTTTGCCCGTCACTTGGCAGACACGTGCCATGATCGGTACTCCAGAATTCGCTAGAAGAAAGCCCGTGATTGTAGCGGATATGTGCCGGAGAATTCAAGCATTTTTTATATCCATCCCTGTTCGGCAAATGAAATCATGCCGTTGCCGGAGACGATGAAATGGTCAATCAGGCGCACGTCGACCAGCGCAAGCGCCTCCTTGAGCCGTTCGGTCAGGTGCCGGTCGGCTGCCGAGGCATCTTGCGCGCCGGAGGGGTGGTTGTGCGCCAGGATAACGGCAGCGGCATTGTGCTGCAAGGCTGATTTAACCACCTCGCGCGGGTACACGCTGGTGGCGGTCAGGCTGCCGCGAAACAGTTCCTCGGCGGCCAGCAGGCGGTTCTGGGCGTCCAGCCACAAAACCATGAAAACCTCATGCGGGCGAGTTGCCAGCTTGAGTTTCAACCATTGGCGCACGGCTGAGGGCGAGGCGAGATTGTCGCGTTCCAGCATGACCTGCGCCAGCGCTCTTCGAGCCAGTTCAAAACTCGCTTTGAGCTGGGCCGCCTTGGCGGTGCCGATGCCGGAAACCTGCGCCAGTCGCTCGAGGGGAGCCTCCGCCAGTTGGCCCAATTGTCCGTCGAACCGCGCCAGTAGGTCGCGCGCCAAATCAACCGCACTCTTGCCGCGCACCCCAACGCGCAGATAGATCGCCAGCAACTCGGCATCGGAGAGTGCGGCGGCACCATGTCGCAACAAACGCTCGCGGGGTCGTTCGCCTTCGGGCCAATCGCTGATTGCCATAGTGAGTGGATGAGTGATCGAACCGCATTTTAACCGCGAAAAGCGGCGTGACGGGATTGTCAAACAGGCATGAGTCGTAGCACCATATGACGGAGGGGAGAACAGGGGCGATGCTGAGACGAATCACGCTGGTCGTTGTCATCCTATTGCTGTTGCAAACGCTGGTGGCGGCCATCTATGTCCGCCTCGAAGGGGCGCGAGTAGAAGAAGACAGTTTCAACGACTTGCGCAGCATCGCCCACCTGAAAGCCGAACAGATCGCGAGCTGGATGCAGGAACGCCAGGGTGACAGCCTAATCCTGACATCCTCCATTAATCTCTCGCAGCGCATTCATCATCTGGTGCGCCATCCCGACGATCACGCTGACCGCAACGCCCTCACGAGTCGTCTGGAAGCGATGATCGATGCCTACGGTTACGTGGGCGTCCTGTTGCTCGATGTGCATGGCAAGCCGCTGATCGCGTTGGGCAACTACACCGATATGCCCGAATCCCTGCTCGAAATCGGTCGGCAGGTCGTGCGCGAGGGGCAGATCGTGCGCAGCGACCTGCATCGGGACGATCCGGATCATGTCCATATGGACTGGGTGGTGCCGATATTCGACCATGCATCGGCCACTCGCGATGTCGTGGCCCTGATCGTTTTGCGGACCGATCCGCGAGCTTCGTTGTATCCCTATGTGATTACCTGGCCGACCGCGAGCGAGACCTCGGAATCCTATCTGGTGCGCCGCGAGGGCAATGTCGTTCGCTATATGAATGACCTCAAGTTCGATAAGCTGATGGGCATGCAGTTCAGCCAGCCGCTTCGCACACAAGGTTCACCGGCGGCGACCGCGGTGCTGGCGACCGCGCCGGGAACGCTCAGAGGCGTTAGCTACCGTGGCGCCAAGGTACTTGCCGCCTATCAGCCGGTGTCGGGAACGTCGTGGCAGATTGTCGCCTCCACGGACAGGGAAGAAGTACTCGAACCCGTCTGGTACAACCTAAGGTGGCTGATGGCGATATTTCTGGCCGCCAACCTGTTCATCGCCGCGACCATCATGCGCTTCATTCGGCAGCAGGAGCGTCTGAAGGCGCTGGAGGTGGAAGCCGAAACCGCGCGGATGAACCGGCGCATTCAAACACTGGGAGATAACCTGCCGGGCGGCTATGTATTCCAGTTCGAGCGCCCGATCAATGGTCAAGCCGGCTTCAACTACATCAGTGCCGGGGTCGAGAAGATTCACGGGTTGTCGCCGGTAGCGGTGTTGGGGGAGGCGAGTCTGTTGCTGCGGCAAATCCACCCAGACTCGCTTGAGGAATACTCGGTTCGCGAGGCACGCAGCGCGCGGGCGCTGGAAGTTTTTTCGATGATCCTGCGCTATCAAGCACCAGACCGCTCTGCGGGTTGGCTCTACGTCAGTTCGAAACCGCACCGGTCGGAAGAAGGGGGCATTATCTGGGATGGTTTGGCACTTGATGTGACTGAGCAGAAAACCACCGAGCAGGAACTGCTGGCATATCGTCATGAGCTTGAAGAAAAAGTGGCGCAGCGAACCGCCGAACTGGCGGCGGCCAGCAAGTCGTTGGCGGTCTCCAACCAACAGCTTGAAGCGCTGTTCAACGCCGCACCAGCGGGTATCGTGATGTTGGAGGATCGCACCGTCGTGCGCTGCAATACCACTGCCGAGAGGATGCTGGGCTACGAGCCGGGCGAAATGGGCGGTACGACCACCCGTGCTTGGTATCCGGATAATGAGATATTTATTGAAGTGGGCCGTCAGTTGCGCGAGGCGCACCTGGCTACTGGCGAATACCACGGTGAGTGGGAGTTGGTGCGACGCGATGGCAGTCGCTTCTGGTGTCGCTATTCGACCCGTGTTGTCAGCCCGGGCAATCCGGAGGCGGGCGTCGTCGGCGTATTTTCCGACATCACCGCCGAACGTATTGCTGCCGAGGCACTGCGGCGGGCGCACGACGAGCAGGAAGCGGTGTTCGATGCCGCCTCGTCCGGCATCCTGCTGCTTCAGCAAGATATCGTTGTCCGCTGCAACCAGACCATGTCGCATATTCTGGGGTATACCGTCGACGAGTTGGTCGGTCACAGCACCCGCTCCTGGTATCCGTGTGAAGATGAGTTTCGGGATGTTGGCCGCAAGATGAAAGCGTGCTTTGCGCGCCGCGAGGGATATAGTGAAGACCGACAACTGCTACGTAAGCACGGTACGGCGATTTGGTGCCGGCTGACGGCGCGTCCTATCGATTTCGACCAGCCGCAAAAGGGGGTGGCAGGCATGGTCGAAGATATTTCACTTGAACGGGCAGCGTTCGAATCGCTGCAAAAGGGGCAGGAGTTGGCCGTTGAGGCGGCGCGCGTCAAATCCGAATTTCTCGCCAACATGAGCCACGAGATTCGCACGCCGATGAACGCGATTATCGGCATGACGCACCTGGCGATGCGCACCGAACTGACTGCGCTGCAACGCGACTACCTGCGCAAGATTGGCACCTCCAGTCAGCACTTGCTGGGAATCATTAACGACGTGCTGGATTTCTCCAAAATCGAGGCGGGTAAGCTGACCATAGAGCACCTTGATTTCAAGCTGGAAGCCGTGCTTGAAAACGTCGTCAATCTGGTGGCCGAAAAAGCTGCTGCCAAAGGCCTGAAAGTGGCCCTCGACGTCGATCCGTCGCTCCCGGCATGGCTGACCGGCGATCCGCTACGGCTCGGCCAGATTCTGATCAATTTTGCCAACAACGCAGTGAAATTTACTGAGCGGGGCGAGATCCGGATCGTGATGCGGCGGGAACAGGAAACCGGCGATGAACTACTGTTGCGAGGCACGGTGATCGATACTGGTATCGGTATTGCCGAAGAGCACAAACGCCGTTTGTTCGAGAGCTTTCAACAGGCGGACAGTTCGACCACGCGCCAATATGGCGGTACCGGTCTGGGGCTGGCGATCAGCAAGCGGATCGCCGAATTGATGGGGGGCCGAGTCGGAGTCGAGAGCGAACTGGGCAAGGGCAGCGCTTTCTGGTTTGTCGTCCGCGTGAAACGCGGCGTCAGTCTTGAATCAGAGAGCACCGGCAAGGCGCCGTTCGTTGGCAGGGGGAAGGGGACACCCGACACTCGCCACGAACAGGTTGCCGGCTTGCGCGGTCGCCGTATCCTGCTGGTTGAGGACAACGCGGTCAACCAGGAAGTCGCCGTGGAACTTCTGCGCGAAGCGGGTAGTGTAGTCGAGATTGCAGAAAACGGGCGCTTGGCGCTCTCCAAGGTGCAGACTGGCGCCTACGACCTCGTGCTGATGGATATGCAGATGCCGGTGATGGATGGTATCGAGGCCGCGATCGAGATTCGCAAGTTGCCGCATCTCGCCAGCCTGCCGATCATCGCGATGACGGCAAATGTCATGCAGGCGGACCGTGAGCGCTGTCTGGCCGCTGGCATGCAGGGCCACATCGGCAAACCCATCGAACCTCGGGAATTGTGGGGGGTGCTGCGTCGTTTTCTACCCGAATCGGCCGGAGACGACACGGGCACGGCTGGAGCCTTGCTCACCTCGATCTCGGCGGATCAGCAGGCGGCTTCGAAAATGCCTGCAGACGATCCCGCCGGCGCTTTGCAGAAGATTCCCGGTCTGAACAGCCAGGATGGCTTGCGCCGCGTGCTTGGGCGCGTGCCGTTCTATCTCTCGTTGCTTCGTCGGTTTTCCGATCATCACGGCGACGACGTTGAACGGATCGTCGAGGCTCTCGCCGAAAACGACCGTGAATCGGCCGAGCGGTTGGCGCATACGCTGAAGGGCGCGGCCGCCAACCTAGGCGCCGTGCAGGTGCAGGCCGATGCCGCCGTGCTGGAGATGGCGCTGCGGCGAGGCGAGACCGATGTTGCCTCGCAACTCGCTGGTCTCCAAGGTTCGTTAGACGGACTGGTAACGGCGCTGGAGCGCCAGTTCGGGTCGATACAGCCTTGAACGGGCCCCCGCGGGGCCCGTGATCGTCGGTTCGTCAGCGATTCAGCAGTTCGCGCACCAGCGGCTGGCCGTCGTAGAGTTTTTCCAGCGCCTCGATGATGGCGCCGCTATGCACCGCCACGGCGCGGTTGACGCGTACGTCATACCAGTAGTCGCCGCCCAGGCTATGGATGTTGCCGTCAAAGGCCAGTCCGACCACCTCCTGACGGCGGTTGATCACCGGGCTGCCGGAATTGCCGCCGATGATGTCGTTGGTGGTGGCGAAGTCGAAGGCTTGAGCCGGGTTGAGCAGCGGCCGCTTGGCCAGCCAGCTCGCCGGCAGCGAATAGGGATCGGCGCCGGTGGCGCGGGCAAAGGCGCCGTCGATGCGGGTCATGGCCGGGATGGTCTTGCCGTTCTCGTTCCAGCCGCGCACCTCGCCGTACGAGAGACGCAGCGTGAAGGTCGCGTCCGGGTAGGTTTCCGTGCCGGAAAGCGCAAAGCGGGCGGCGGCGATGCGTTCGGTCTGACGGCGGATCACGGCGTCGACCTGTTCGTCCATGCGTTTCTTGACTGCCAGCGCATGCGGTTCGACGGTGCGCGCCAGCACGATCATCGGGTCGTCGCTGGCGGCGATGGCCGCCGCGCCGCCTTGCCACAGGGCGCGGCGGAAGGCGATATCGCCGAGGCGGGTGGTGACCAGACGGGCGGCGAGTTGATCGGGCGATTCCTTGCCCAGCACGGCCTGGACGCGCGGATCGTCGGTGCCCAGCCATTCGCGGAGCTTGGTCAGCGCCCAGGCGAGCTTGAGCCTTTCGTAGCCGGGATCGATCGGCGCGGCGCTGAACAGCAGTTGTTCCTGGCGCGGCAGCGAGGCACTGGAGAATTCCGGCAGGCGCTCGGCATCCGGCTTGGCGCGTTCGGCAGCGCCGCGCACCAGCGTGCGGGCCAGCAGGAAGTAGCGGCTCCAGAACGGCTGGCGGCCTTCGTAGGTGCGGTATTCGTTGTAGAGGCCGCGATAGGTCTGGGTCGCGGCGGCAATGGCCTGCCACGGGTCGCCGGCCTGAGCGCCGGGCTGCTTGGCGAGCGCGGTCTTGAGCGCGTTTTCCTCTTTGGCCTTGGCCTGCCAGAAGGCGGCATCCTGCAAAGCCTTCAACTGGCCGTTGAGTGCCTTGAAGCTGTTCTCGACGCCGTGCAGGTCGCTGGCGCTGAGACGGGCGGCGTCAGCCGAGCTGCGTTGATACTCGGTCAGCACGCCGCGCTTTTCGGCCAGCACCAGCAAGCCCTGGGTCAGATCCAGATCGCGCCGGGCTTCGAGCTGGGCAACGGTGAGCTGGCGGTCGGTGTGGCCGGGGTGGCCGGTGACAAAGACCAGTTCGCCTTCGGCGGCGCCGGCCGGGTTCAGCTTGAAGTGATCCTTGATTACCGCCGGGCGGCCGTTTTCATAGGCGCGCAGCAGGGCGGCGTCGAGCGCATAGCGGGGGAAGTTGAAATTGTCCGGATCGCCGCCGAAATGGGCGATGGCCGCTTCCGGCGCGAAGGCCAGCCGCACGTCCTGGAAGCGGTGGTAGCGGTACAGGTGGTAGCGGCCGCCGTGGTAAAGATCGACGATGTCGCAGCGGGTCGTTTTCGGGTCGCCGCCGACGCATTCGGCGGTCAGCTTGGCGGTGACCGCGCGTTCGGCCTGCACGTAACGCTCGCCGGAAAGACCCTTGAGCGCGCCCTGCACGGCAGCGGTGACGTCGCGGATGTCTTCCAGCCGGTTCAGTTCGAACCCCGGGCATTGCAGCTCTTCCCCACGCGCTTTCGCGATGAAGCCAGATTGCAACAGGTTCTGGCTGGCGGTGGAGTTGTCTTCAATGCAGCGCACGACGCAGTGATGATTGGTCAGCACCAGGCCGTCGGGCGACACATAGGAGCCGGAGCAGCCGCCGGCCAGACGGGCCGAGGCGCGCATGGCGTGGCGGCTCCAGTCGGCGTCGGGGCGAAACCCGTATTCCTTGGCGATCTTGTCGGCGGGGAGGTTGTCCAGCGTCCACATGCCTTCCGCTGCCCAGGCGGGCGAGGTGGCGATGAGGGCGAACAGGGTGAGAGTCTTGTTCATGCGGTCTTTCTCAGTGTGCAGCGGATTGGCGACGTTCGAGACCGACCCAGGCGAGCACGGCAACGATCAGGGCGTAGGGCAGGAGCGAGAGCAAGTCGGCGTTCGCACCGGCATAGAAGGGGTTGTGGGCGCCGGCCCAGGCTTCCAGCGTCTTGTCGAATTCGGTCAACACGCCGGCGCTGAAGGCGATGACGATGCCGGCCAGCGCTCCGCCGGCGATATAGCCGGAGGAAAGCAGCACGCCGAGGCGGCTGTCGTTGGCGGCTTCGCGCTCGGCTTCACTCAGCTTGGCGTTTTCGGCTTTCTGGTTGTGATGGCGGTCGACCCACCAGCGCACCATGCCGCCGACGAAAATCGGCGCGGAAGAAGCGAGCGGCAGATAAACGCCGACCGCGAAGGGCAGCGAGGCGATGCCGGCCATTTCGAGCACGACGGCGATCATGACGCCGAACAGCACCAGCCCCCAGGGCAGTTGCTGGTCGAGGATGCCCTTGATGATGTAGGACATCAGCACCGCCTTGGGCGCGTCAAACTTGCGCACTTCGGTGCCGTCCGGGCGCTTGGTGTGGGTGCCGTTGATGCCGGGGTCGACGAAATAGACGAGACGGCCATCCCCGTCGACCAGATACTTGCCTGCCGGGCCGCCTTCATCGCCGGCCTTGCGCCAGACGTGGTAGCTGGTGGTGTCGGCGAGCGCCTGCGGGCCGCGCAAGGCTTCCTTCGCTTCCAGCCTGGCTGTGTCGGCCTTGAGGCCAGGGGCGACTTCGGCGGCGGGGACGTAGACGGTGGCGGAATCGTTCAGGGTCATCAAGACCGGGCCGAGCGCCAGTGCCGAGACCAGCGCGCCGCAGATGATGGCGTACTGTTGAAGGCGCGGGGTCGAGCCGATCAGGAAACCGGTTTTCAGGTCCTGCGAGGTAGTGCCGGCGTTGCTGGAGGCAATGCAGACGATGGCGCCGACCGAGAGGGCGGTGACGTAGTACTGGCCGCCGGTCCAGCCGACCAGCAGGAAGATCAGGCAGGTCAGCAGCAGTGTCGCGACCGTCATGCCGGAAATCGGGTTGGACGACGAGCCGATCTGGCCGGTCAGGCGCGACGACACGGTCGAGAACAGGAAGCCGAAGACCAGGATCAGCAGGGCGCCGAGGATGTTCATGTTGAGCGGCGTCGACAGCGTGATGACGACGATGATGCCGAGTGCCCCGATCAGCACCCATTTCATCGGGATATCCTGCTCGGTGCGGACGGCGCTCTCGCCACCGCGCGTCGAAAAGCTGGCGAGACTAGCGCGGATGCTGTGCCAGATGGTCGGCAGGGCGCGCACCATGCTGATGATGCCGCCGGCCGCGACGGCGCCGGCACCGATGTAGAGAATGTAGGCACCGCGGATTTCGTTGGGTGACATCGTCGAAATCAGCTTGCCGCCGGGCGCCAGCGGCTCGGTCAGACCGGAGCCGAAAAACTGGATCAGCGGAATCAGCACCAGATAGGCGAGGACGCCGCCGGCGCACATGATCGCGGCGATACGCGGGCCGATGATGTAACCGACGCCGAGCAATTCCGGCGAGACTTCGCAGGCGACCGAACCGCCCTTGAGCGGCGCGCCGAAAGTGACGCCGGGAGCGTCCTTCCAGCCCTTCAGCGCGATATTGACGACCTTGTAGAGAATGCCGATGCCAAAGCCGGTGAAGATGGTGGCGGCGCGCAGCCCGGCGTCGCCGGATTTGTCCTCTCCCTTGGCCTGTTCGGCATCTGCGGCGACGCGTGAGACCGGCGTCGCGGCGGCCTTCAGTACCTCGGCGCAGGCGGTGCCTTCCGGGAATTTGAGTTCGCCGTGTTGGGCGACGATCATCGTGCGCCGCAGCGGAATCATCATCAAAATGCCGAGCACCGAACCAAGCACCGCGACCAACATAACGCGCATGATTTCAAGGTCGAAACCGAGGATCAGGATTGCCGGCATCGTGACGCCGAGGCCGAAGGCGATCGACTCGCCGGCCGAACCTGCGGTTTGCACGATGTTGTTTTCGAGGATGGTCGCTTCGCGGGCGCCCGCCTTGTGGGCAAGCCGGAACAGCGTGATGCCGATCACAGCGACCGGGATCGAGGCGCTGACCGTGAGGCCGACCTTGAGCACGAGGTAGAGCGAGGAAGCGCCGAAGATCAGGCCGAGCACCACGCCCATCAACAGGCTGGCGGGACTCATTTCGCGCAACTGGGCGCTGGCGGGAATGTAGGGGCGGAAGGTCGACATGGAGACTCCGTGGGAATCGAAGTTAAGAATCAGATTTCAACCCGCCTCGCCCTGATCTTGAAGGGCAGCGTCGCGGTGTCGCCGTTATCGCCGGTTTCCAGGCGCGGCAGGAGGAAGAAGGGCAGGCGTGTCGAGGCTTGCGGCAGGGTCAGGTCGTTGCCGACGTTGAAGGCGACCCAGTTCATTTCCCACACACCGAAGAGAATTTTCTTCAAGGCGGTCAGCTTGCTGTCGCGGTCGGAGAGTCCTTCCAGCGCGATGGCGCGGCGAGCGTCCGAGGGATCGACTGGAATCCAGCCATAGCCGGGAATGTAGAACTCGGCACGACAATGCTGGTCGCGGCTGGCGCTCTCGTTGGCGACACCCAGGCTCCTGAATAGCCGCGAGGGAGCAACGCGTAGGCCATACACGCGCCGCGCCGGAATACCGATTCCCCGGCAGAGCGCGACGAACAGCCCGTTGATGTCGGCCGACCGGCCGCCGTACTGACCGCTTTCGAGCTGCTTCCTGACATCGCCGCTGCCGCCGGCCGGGAGGTCCGGGTTGTAGACGGTATTGTCGACCACCCAATCGTAGATGGATTTGGCTTGTGCCACCGGGTCCTTAATGCGGCCGACGATGCGCTCGCCCAGCGTGTGCGCCAGTCCGTCATTGGGAATCTGCGTCGAGGCTTGCAGGTTGCGGCGCAGGATATCTTCGCGCTCGGGGGCGACGGTGCGTCGGGTAATGTCGAAATGACGGTCAGCAGTGGTAACCAGGGTCGTCAACGTGAGGCGTGGTGCAGTGCCAGCGTTCCACTCGCAGTAGTAGCTTTCCAGATCGCCGTCCGGCAGTCGGCGCAGATTGGCACTGTCGGCGTTGTCCTGCCACTGGTGGCCGATGGTGCGCTGGTAGAGGGTGTCCTGATTGAGTGGCAACGGCAGCCAGACTCGGGTGCGTTGCTCGCTCCTGGGCAGTTCGAGTGTGGTTGTGATTTCGTAACTGGTCCACTCAGCTGGCGGTTCCGCAGCCTTGACGGGCGGTAGCCTGCTCGCACTGGTTCCAACCGGCGGGCGGTCAGTAACGGGGCTTTCGGCAGTGTGCGCGACCGGGCCGCTCGATTTTTTGCCCTTGCCGCTTTTGCCTTTTTTACTGCTCTTGCCGGTAGCCTTGTGGCTGGCCTTTTGAGCCGAACTTTTCTTTTTGGCAGCCCACGCTTCCGGGGTGAGGAACGAGAGGATCGCGGCGGATGCAATGAAGTCACGACGCTTCAACGGTCATCTCCTTCGGCAAACGAAAAGGCCGTGTCAATGGTGAGCGACACGGCCTGTTGAATGGGAGGCGATTATAGCACTTCGGCGGCGTGATCCGCGAGGCGGGAGCGCTCGCCGCGTTGCAGCGTGATGTGCCCTGAATGCGGCCAGCCCTTGAAGCGGTCGACCACATAGGTGATGCCCGAACTGCCCTCGGTGAGGTAGGGCGTGTCGATCTGGGCGATGTTGCCGAGGCAGACCACCTTGGTGCCGGGGCCGGCGCGGGTGACCAACGTCTTCATCTGCTTGGGCGTGAGGTTCTGGGCCTCGTCGATGATCAGGTATTTTTTCAGGAAGGTGCGACCGCGCATGAAATTGAGCGACTTGACCTTGATCCGCGAACGGATCAGGTCGTGCGTCGCCGCCTTGCCCCATTCGCCACCGTAAGGGGCGCCACTGTCGTCGCTGTGAGTGAGCACGTCGAGGTTGTCTTCCAGCGCGCCCATCCACGGCGCCATTTTTTCTTCCTCGGTACCGGGCAGAAAGCCGATGTCCTCTCCCACTGGCACCGTGACGCGGGTCATGATGATCTCGGCAAAACGCTTCTGCTCCAGCACCTGAGTCAGCCCGGCAGCCAGCGTCAGCAGGGTTTTGCCGGTGCCGGCCTGACCGAGCAGGGTGACGAAGTCGATGTCGGGATTCATCAGCAGGTTGAGCGCGAAATTCTGTTCGCGGTTGCGCGCCGTGATGCCCCACACCGCGTTCTTGGGATGCGTGTAATCCACCAGGGTTTCGAGCACCGCCGTCTTGCCCGCCGCCTCGCGGACAATAGCGCTGAATTCGTCGCCTTCGATCCAGACGAATTCGTTGATCAGCATGTTCGGGCACATCGGCCCCTTGACGCGGTAGTAGGTCTTGTTTTCCTTCTTCCACGACTCCATGCCATCGCCGTGCTTTTCCCAGAAGTTGGCGGGTAGCGGCATCGTGCCGGTGTAGAGGATGTCGGTATCCTCCAGCACCTTGTCGTTGAAATAATCCTCGGCGGCCAGGCCGAGCGCCCGTGCCTTGATCCGCATGTTGATGTCCTTGGACACCAGGATGACGGGCCGCTCGGGGTATTTGCGCTGCAAGTAGATGACGACGGTGAGGATGGCGTTATCCATCTTCGAGGTCGGCAGTTCTGCCGGCAGCTCGACGTGGATCGCCTCAGTTTGCAGAAAGAGTTTGCCGCTGGCCATTTTCGCCGAGCGTTCGAGAAGCGGAATCCCGTCTTCGATGTGGTCGGCGAAGGTCAGCATTTCGTCCAGCATGCGCGACGCCTGGCGGGCGTTGCGGGCGATTTCCGACATGCCTTTCTTGTGGCTGTCAAGTTCCTCCAGCGTCATGATGGGGAGGAAAACGTCATGCTCCTCAAAGCGATACAGGCAAGTTGGGTCGTGCATCAGCACGTTGGTATCGAGGACAAAAATCTTGGTGACGGCGGGCTTCTTGGCGGCGGGTTTGCGCGGCATGGTGGCTTTCAGGAAGGTTTGTTCAGAGGGACTTCACAAATTCGAGTACTTCAGCGGCGTGGCCCGGGACCTTGACGCCGCGCCATTCGTGGCGCAGTGTGCCGGCGGCGTCGATCACGAACGTGCTGCGCTCGATCCCGCGGACTTCCTTGCCGTAGAGCTTTTTCAACTTGATTACGTCGAATTGTTGGCAGGCGATTTCGTCGGGGTCGGAGAGCAGTTCGAAAGGCAGCGCCTGTTTGGCCTTGAAATTCTCGTGCGATTTGATCGAATCGCGCGAAATGCCAAACACCTCGGCACCGGCAGCGACGAACTGCGGGTGCAGGTCGCGGAATTCCTGCGCCTCGGTGGTGCAGCCAGGCGTGCTGTCCTTGGGGTAGAAGTAGAGCACCAGGGCCTTGCCGGCCTGGCGCGAGAGCGCGAAATCGAGGCCGCTGGTGGCGAGCAGCGAGAAATCGGCAATCCTGTTTCCGGTCATGGAATTCTCCGTCGATGGGCCTGAGGGCATTGTCGGGAATCAGGGGGGCTGCGGTCAACCCGGTAGTGTCGGGCAACTAGTGAAACCCCGGCGCCAGTCCAAGGGTTGGGTAGCGGTTCAGGGGATATAGCCAGTCACCCATCGGTGCTTTGCCCGTGCCGCCGGGATCGAGGTCTAGCGCCAGGCGGTGCTCATAGGGCGTGTGCTGGCCACTAGTCGGGAGGCTGGGACGCACGCCCATCCAGAATCCGACGTTGCTCAGTGTATCGCGCTGCAGGCTCAAGAGCGCTTCGATGGTTGTCTTGAACAGCGAATAAGCGGGCATCCGCTCGGTGAGTGGGGTGTTGTCGCGTTCAGCGGCGTTGGACAGAAGCGCCATCTTGGCGACCCGTTCGCGTAAGCGGGTGCGGGCCTGTGCGACAAGAGCCGCTGCCTCGGCGAGTTGGCGGTCCGCGAGCGCGTGGTGTTGCGCGACCAACGCAGCAGCGCTTTGCGAGGTGATCGGCGCGCTCAGCGCGGCACGGTCGGCGTCCGCGTGCCATTGCGAGCAGTGGCGTCTCAGATCGAAGAGTTGTTGCGAGAACGAGGGAGTCGTCCCGCCGGTCCGCATCAACACCAGCTGATAAGCAGCAATGGGCGAAAGGCGCCGGGTCTTGGCTTGGCCGAGAGCGCCGACGATTTCGGCGTGCAGTTCGGCCAGCGCCTTGAGGTTAGGCGGCGAACCTTCGGGCTGTCCCGTGCCGGAGGCGGTATCCAGTCGGGCGGCCAGTCGTTTCATTTCCGGATCGTTCTCGATAGCTGCCAGGAGGCGTTGCATTTGGTCGGCGGAGGCCTGCGCCACGGGGGCGTATAGGCGATCGACATCGCTTTGCGCGACCAACAGAGCGGGCGGCGACACGTCGACACCCAAGCGTCGGTCGATGTGGTGGTGGTTTACTCCGAAATTTCGGCGGTACGGGTGGAGAGGGCAGGAATGGTATCGAACAGCGCCAACCAGCGGGCGGTTTCGCCAGCCACGGCGAAGCTCGCAAGGCCGCCGATGAGGAGTGCGACCACGCCTCGCCACAGGAATCCGCCGTCGCCGGAACTGCCGCCGGGCGGCGACGAGGTGGCAGAGGAAAAATCTGTGGCGTCGACGGCGCACATGATAGGCCTATCCCGGTAAACTTCCCGCATCTTCGAATAGACGGAGTTCGAGCCTATTGAACCCGCACGCCGTTAATCAACATGCAAATCTCATGAAAACGTACGACATTCGCCCGGAGCAGTCAATCGAACTGCTCAAGGAACTGCATATCCTGACGCGCGACGGCAAGATGAATCAGGACAGCCGCCGGAAACTGAAGCAGGTTTACCACTTGTTCCAGTTTATCGAACCGCTCCTGGAAGACGTGCTGAAGACGCGGGAAGCGATTCATCTGGTCGATCATGGTGCGGGCAAATCCTATCTCGGCTTCATTCTTTACGACCTGTTTTTCAAATCCCGGCCCGGCGCCGGGCGCATCTGGGGCATCGAGACGCGCGACGAACTGGTGCGATGTTCAGAGGAACTGGCCACCCGCTTGGGCTTTTCCGACATGCGTTTCCTCAATGTTTCGGTGGCCGAATCGATGACCTCGACGGCTCTGCCCGAGCGCATAGACATCGTCACCGCCTTGCACGCCTGTGACACCGCCACCGACGACGCCATCCGCTTCGCGCTGCAACGGCGGGCCCGGCATGTGGTGCTGGTACCCTGCTGCCAGGCCGAGGTGGCCTCAGTTCTCAACCGTCGCAAGGGAAAAATGCTGTCCCAACCGTTCGCCGAACTCTGGCGTCATCCTATCCAGACGCGCGAATTCGGCAGCCACGTCACCAATGTGCTGCGTTGCCTGCAATTGGAGGCCCACGGCTATCAGGTGCGGGTGACCGAACTGGTCGGCTGGGAACATTCGATGAAGAACGAACTGATTGTCGCCAGCGACAAGAATCTGCCCCGCAAGAAAGCCGCGGAACGCCTCGGCACGTTGATCGAAACCTTGGGCTTGCAGGAACTGTCGGGGCGTTTTCAGGCCGGCGGGGCGCCGATCGATGCCTGAATCGGGAGTGCTAGTCAATGAAACGGACTGGATGGGCGATATGGTGACAATCAGATGCGATCGCGTGATGCGGCCTGGCAAGCTGGACGCGGTTCTATTCGAGAAGCATTTCCTGCATTACAATCAGTACAGTTCATTGGAAACCCTGACTTCATGAAACGCGTGCTCGTTGTTGATGACGACGCTGTAAATCGCAAATTGGCGACGATCCTCTTCAAGAAGCGCGGCTGGCAAGTGGCCGAAGCCAAAGATGGCGTTTCGGCGCTTGCCTTGCTGGCCGACTCTCCGTTCGATTATGTACTACTCGATATCAGCATGCCCGGTCTGGATGGTCGAGAAGTTTGCCAGCGCATTCGACATTCCGGTTATCCGCACATTCTTCGCATCGTAGCCTATACGGCGCATGCCATAGAGTCGGAGAAAGCGTCGATCATGGCCGCGGGGTTCGACGACATTCTCATCAAACCGGTGACGATGGATCGCCTCAATTCCATGTTCCCCGACTAGTTGGGCCGCTTGGTCGGTAGCCAAACCTCGAAGCAACTACCCTCGCCTGGGGTCGAATCAAGTTTGACATGGCCGCCCATCAGTTGGGCGAATTCTCGGACTAATGCCAAGCCTAAACCAGTTCCACCATGCTTGCGGTTGATAAACTGCGAAGCCTGACGGAATCGCTCGAACACAAAGGCTTGAGCTTCCGGTTCGATGCCGGGTCCGCTATCGCGCACGGCGATGACGATCTGCTGCCCGTCAACGATCCGGGCGCTCAACGTGATGCAGCCGGTTTCCGTAAACTTGATGGCGTTACTCAGCAGATTGTTGATGATTTGTTGCAAGCGCCGGCCATCGTTGTACAAGGTGGGTGGCAGATCGTCCGCCAGATTCGTTTCGAGTGACAATCCCTTTTGACGGGCCGCGGCACGGTGTAGCGCGGCGGCATCCTGCAACAGCGACGCAAGGTTGAAATCGCTTTCGTCGAGCAACATGTGGCCGGCCTCGATCTTGGCCAGGTCAAGAACATCGTTCAACAGTACCAAGAGATGCTGTCCGCTTTGGAGTATGGTGTTCGCGTGCTCGCGTGTTTCTTCGTTGGGCGCGTCCACACTAATGAGTTCTGCGAAGCCGAGAATGCCGTTAAGTGGTGTCCTGAGTTCGTGTGACATACGAGCCAAGAAATCGCTCTTCAGGTGACTCGCAGCTTCGGCTTCCGCACGTGCTTCTTCAAGGCGGCGAAAGGATTCCTGAACCGCGTTGGCCATGCGATTGAGCGACTCATTGAGCTTGCCCAGTTCATCGTCTCCACTTTTTTGAAAGCGGAAGTTGAAGTCGCCGCGCTCAATGGTCTGCAAGCCGCGTATCACAATCAGGATGCGCCGAGTCAGCATTGAGGCCAGCCAGATCGCGATTGCGACCACGATGCCGACCATTACCAGTGTGGAGATGGTCAACCCGATGGCGGTTGTTCCCATGGATTCGGCGATCAGATCGCGAATTTCAAGCTGACGAGCCTTCATTTTCTCGCCGAATTCCACCACTTTGGCATTCATTCCGTCGGCAGTTTCTATCGCAGGTTTGTGGAAGTCATCAATGTTGGCGCCAATGGTGACATACCCAAAACCGCGTGGCGTTCGGCGGTATTGTCCGGTGTAGTAGGGAATGGTGGCCGCAGTGGTCAGTTTCCAGACCCCGGTCCACAGTATGAGGAACGAACCTGATCCGCCATGCTCGGTGAGGTCGTGCCAGCCTTGGCATTGTGGTGCGAAATTCAGATAACGGCATTCCAGGCCGACTGTTCCGGCCTGTGTGGTTGCCTTGGCAGGCTTCTTGTCGCGCGATTGGCGATCGAAAGCAGGGATGCCAGCCAGGAAGCTACGCAGCGGTTTGCCGCTTTGCTTCCAGGCATCGTATAAGCCGGCTTCTAGCCAGGGTGTCATGTACTCGCCGGTGGAGGGATCGAAGCCGACGATGGAGTGGTGCCGGGGATGAGCGATACTTCGATCCTGATAATCCCAGATGAACGCGTAATTGCCGCTCGCCGCATCGGGGATCGGAGTGTAGCGCCTGTCGGTCGGCATCAGGTTGTCAGTGAAACTCATGATGTGTGTGTGGTCGAGCGCCAGTGTCAGGTAACCGACCACGGTCTGACCTTTCACTAGCGGTGTTGCCCATCGTACGATGCCCAGAAAGCGTTTTCCGGCCGGATTTTCGCGCCCGGCATAAGCTTCGTCTTCCGGCGCAAAGGGAATGTTGAGCGATCTGGCTTTGTCTGGGGTCAGCGGGCCAATAACCCGCGATTTGACATACGGCCCAATTACGTCCGATACGTATATCTCGCCGGGTTTGAGCTTTTTGAGAGCTTCGAAATACCTTTCAGCCTTGCAATAGGTATTTTCGCGCCTAGAAACGTCGCGCAACCCGGACGGCAATAGCTGGCTGCTTTGCACCTTGATCTTTTCCTGCCCATCCAGCCCGATGACCGTCAGTTCGTGGTAAAGCGGTCGCATGACGGTGCGGCGAACGGTCTCCGGCTGACGGTAATGGAAGTCCTGCTGGTTTTCGGGGTTGCTCGACACTACTGTGGTGGCACCTTCGGTCTTGGCTTGATCTGGCACCCACTGTTTGCCGTCGTCTCCCAGTTTCCAGCGACCGGGATCGACCAGTCCGCGTTGCCGGCTTTCGAGGAATCGGCGGAAGGCGTCTTCAGAGACGTCCAGTTTGGCCGCCAGCAGCAAATCGCGGTCCCGGTCGTACAGGAAATCGGCGACGGCGCGCGCCGTGTCGGTGGTCAGACGTTCCAGTTCTTCGCGCGCCCGGTGATCGAGCGCTTTCTGGGCTTGGTCGGAAAACGTTTTGCCCATGCCGGCCACAGTATCGCGTACTTCGACGGTGAGCTGGTCGGTCTGGTTGGCGACACCGCTGCCCAGCCGCGAGACGCCCTCCCACGCCAGCAACGCAAGCAATACCAGTGGGACGACTTTGATGACGACGAACAGCAAAATCAGCTTGCTACGGATGCCCATCTTGCGCAACGTGTCGTGCAGAGTGGTTGGCATGTTTAGGCTCCTATTCCGTTTTCAGGCTGCCGCAGCCACTGATGAATGGCTTCGTGCAAGTGAACTATTTCCAGCTTCAAACTGGGTAGCATGGTCGATACCGCATCGGCGTTTCGAGCGCGTGCCAGCAATTCCGCATCATGCGCGGCTTGCCGCACCGATTCCGAACAGGTTGTCGCGGCCAGTCCCTTGATCGTGTGGGCGGTTCTCGCAGCCGTCTCGAAGTCGGCCACCGCCATGGCACTTTCCAGTGTCTGTATTTCGGCGAGGAGGCTTTCTGCGAGTTCGGGGAGGATTTCACGCACGATATCAAGATCGTCGCCCAGTTGTTCGGACATGAGCGCAGGATCGAACGCTGGGGGCAGAGTTGCATGATCGTCACGTCGGGCGGTATTCGAAGTGCGCCCCACTTTTCTTTCACTTGCGACAGACAGCCATCTGTCTACGGTTTCCGCCAGTTGAGCCGATACAATGGGTTTGGTCAGGTAATCGTTCATGCCGACTGCCAAAGCGGCTTCACGGTCTCCCTCCATCGCGTTGGCAGTCATTGCGATAATCACCACTGTTGAATCCAGAACACACACCGAGCCTGAGCGAATCGCCCGCGTGGCTTCGTAGCCATCCATGACCGGCATGCGGCAGTCCATCAGCACCAAGTCATAGCGATTGCTGGCAAGTTGTTCGAGGGCCTGGCGGCCATTTACCGCCAGATCGACCTGGTGGCCCAAGCGCGTCAGCAAAGTTATGGCCAGCTTCTGATTGATCGGATTGTCCTCGACGAGCAGCAGATATCCCTGGCGTTGCTGTTCTGTCAGGGAATGGCGCGTGATAAGCCGATCATTGGGCGATTCGTCGCCGAAAATGGTTTGCAGACAACCACGCAGCAGGCGTTCCTTGATTGGTTTGGTCAGGTATGCGGCGAACCCTGCGTCATGCAATTGTTCGACTTCGCCGCGCATTGCAACCGAAGTTAACAAAACGAGGGGAATGCGCGAGAGCACGGATTCGGCCCGGATGGCGCGCGCCAGCGCAAGGCCATCCATAATGGGCATTTGCATGTCAATAATGACAATGTCAATTTTCTGGCTGGCGACGTACTCGGATTTCAGCAGGTTTATTGCGGCCGGTCCGTCCTCTGCCAGAAGCGGAAGCATCTGCCAGCTTTCGAGAAGGATTTGGAGCAGTCGGCGGTTGGCGGCGTGGTCATCGACAACCAGAACCCGCTTGTTTCGAAGAATCTCCGGCGATGCGATCATTGCCAGACTGACGTTGTTTTGCACCGCCAGCGGGATTTCGAACCAGAAACACGAACCGACGCCTTGAGTACTCTCGACGCCGATCCGCCCGCCCATCAACTCGATCAGGCGTCTGGCAATCGAGAGTCCAAGGCCAGTGCCGCCGAATTGCCGCGTGGTGGAACTATCTGCTTGCGTGAAAGGAGAGAAGAGAGAGGGAACCTTCTCCGCTTCGATTCCAATGCCAGTGTCGCGGACGTCAACGCGTACCGTGACCACACCATCTTGTTCCGCCATCTCGCGGACTTCGACAACCACCTCGCCATGGTGCGTGAACTTGACCGCATTGCCGGCCAGATTCAAAAGCACTTGTCGCAAACGACCCGGATCGCCTTTCAGTCGGGACGGTACGTTGGGCTCGACGACACTGGTGAATTCAAGCCCCTTTTCGTCGGCGCGAAACGCAAGCATGTCGGTGACGTCGGCAATCAGCGTGCGCAGGTCGAAGTCGATGATCTCGAGATCAAGTTTGCCAGCTTCTATTTTGGAAAAATCGAGGATGTCGTTGATGAGTCCCAGCAACGATTGGGCGCTATTGCGCGCGGTCTCCGCGAATTCGCGCTGCTCGGGATCGAGAGGCGTGGTCAGCAGGAGTTCCGTCATGCCCAGCACGCCATTCATGGGCGTGCGGATTTCGTGGCTCATGTTGGCAAGGAACTCGCTCTTGACGCGACTGGCTTCCTCGGCCGTTTCGGTCGCCAGTTTGAGGTCGGTGATATCCACCCGGAAGCCGACGATGTGGCCCGACGGCGTTTTGCGATCGACGATGCGAATCCAGCGCCCGTCTATTGTGACCTGCTCGACGCCGATACCGCCCTGCAAGTGTTCGGCGGAACGTTGGGCCACCCAGTCGTCAATAGACATGTCTGCGGCAAAGGGATAGAGGCCGCGCTCGGCACCCACACGAAGAATCCGGGCATAAGGAACGCCGGGTTTGAGAATGTCGCTTAATCCGAAGAAGAGTTCGCGGTATTTTTCATTGCAATACAGAAGCTTGTCTTCGGGGTCGAACAGGACAAAGGCTTCGTCGATGGCTTCGATCGCGGCGCGTAGCGTGTCTTCGCTGCTCTTGAGGGCCGCTAGTGCCGCTTCTCGCTCCCGCTGGTGCGCTTGCTCGAGTTGCCCGGCCAGATGGTTGATCGATTCGGCGATTTGCCCCGTTTCACCTGAAAGAGCAGGCAACCGCTCGCCCAGGTTGTCGGCCAGGCGATCCAGTCCGTCGCGAATGGTCGCCACATCGCGCGTCAACAGCGTGATCACGAAATAGATCACGACCAGCGTGACCAGCAGAGACAAAGCAGTTAACGACGCGACTGCAATGCGCATCTCGCTGACCTGTCGTTCGATATCGTCGATCAGTTCGTTGGCCCAGATATAGCCGACGACCTTGCCACCTTCGACAACCGGGGTCATTGCATTCAGTATATTGCCCCTGACTTGCAGGCCGGCCTCCACCGCCGGAGTCCCGTTTTCCATTACACGCCGACCGGGATGCTGGCTGCCGATGGCGGTACCGACGACGCGGTCGCCATATTGGGCGCTAGGCCCATAGGTCAGGATGGCGTCGAGTTCCTTGTGGTAATAACCAACACCGACGCCTGGAAAGGCGCTCGCTACTTGCTCAGTCACAGCGTCGAGTTGCCGGCTGAGGTGCGCGATGCGAGCCGACCGCTCCGCATCCGGCTCAATCTCCCGTGAAAGGGAAGTGTAGCCGCCCTGTGCTGCCAGACCGTTTTCCAGCACGCGAGTGATGCCGGAAAGATAGCTTGCCTTTTCCTCCAGAATGGCTTTTTTGGCACTGAGCGTCAGAAAGTAGCCAGTGCCGATGATGGCGAGGCAGATAAACGGAAGCAACAGGATCAGCAGCCGCACCCGCGATGTTCTTGGCCACCAGTGCGTTCGCGAACCGCGTCGCGTACCCGGTGTGCCGGAAGGCCCCCCGCTCATCTCTGTCCCTTGTGCATTATTCTGGGCGAATTCGCGTGGTTTTTCCGCACGAACACCCACTGTGGATAAGCTGAATTGTTCTGCCTTTCTGCTCCGCCTGCAAGTGGCTGGGGAGACCGGGCATGCCAACAGACAGCTTTAGACAAAGCCCTCTGAAAATTCGCTTGAGCTCGCCGTGCAACAGCCTAGGTGGCGACCGCTAATGCGTTAAGGCTCGTCTTCGCAACAGGGCGATCGATGCGAGTCCGGCCAGGATGAGTGCAGCCGAACCGGGTTCAGGTACTGCCGGGTTGTCGACCGTCTCGACAAAAAGCGTTGCCGACACGAACAGCAAGTCGCCGGTTGTGACGTCCAGCTTGAAGTTCAGTGGGTCTCCGCTCTGGAGCAGTGCGAGCAGGGGATTATCGAGCGAATCTGTGAACAAGAAATTGTCTTCGTTGCCCAAGTAGATATTCACATCGACTTTGGCGACGTTGTTGTAGTAATCGTAATAACTCGTGCCGAAAATGGGCCGGCCGTTGGCGTCGTAACCATACAGATATCGACTGGAGCCGCCGTGATCCCACTGCCAGCCGACCGGTGTCACCGAACTGGTGCTCGTTGTCGTACGGGCGGGTTCGGCAGTGCCGGTGCGTAATCCGTTCAGAAGAACGTCGACGCGTTCGTAATCGTAGAGCCACTCGCTTTGGCTGATGCGGTTATAGGCGCGAACGAAATTGTGATGAACGTCGTAGCCGTTATACACCGCGGGCTGTTCCACCCAATCGCCAATGTCCGGATGGCTGTTGTAATTGACGCGCCGCATGTCGTCGGCGTCATCCCGGAAAGCGAACTTGATGGACGCGTTCCTGATTTGCGACCCCTGCGGCAGGATGCCGGATGAAATGAATTGGCCGGCAGCCGAGGTCTCATTCAGATACAAGTTCGGCGTGATCCCGGAAGAGGGAATCTGATACAGCGCCGCGCTTGCCGGCAAGGGAAGCAGAAGCACCGTCAACGCAAATACATCCCGAAGGTTTCTTGAAAACATGGCGAACCTCCCAGCGACACCTCGTCTTCTTTTTATAGACCATTAACCATGATCATGCCATGGTTAATGCGATGTCGCCGTCGCTCCTCGGGGGCGCGACCGGCCGGATTCGTATTCTTGCAACCCCACGCCCGTACTGAAAAGGCGGCTTATTGCGGCTTCAGCATGGCCCAAAGGTAGGAGAAGTAGAGGGCCGTGACCTGCGCGCTCTGTTTATTGGTGGTGCCGGAGCCGTGACCGCCCTCGGTGTTTTCGAAGTAATAAACCGGGTGGCCGAGTTCTTCCATCCGGGCCACCATTTTGCGGGCGTGGCCGGGATGCACCCGGTCATCCCGGGTGGTGGTCCAGAAAAACGCCTTGGGGTAGGTTGCGTCCTTTTTAAGCAACTGGTAGGGCGAGTACTGGCGGATCGAAGCCCAGTCGCCGGGCTGGTCGGGATCGCCGTATTCGGCCATCCAGCTCGCGCCGGCCAGCAGCTTGTGGTAACGCTTCATGTCCGCCAGCGGCACCGCGGCCACAACTGCTTTGAAAAGGTCTGGCCGCAAAGCGAACGTTCCGCCGACGAGCAGTCCGCCCTGGCTGCCGCCCATGATGCCGAGATGTTCGCGGCTGGTGATTTTGCGTGCCAGCAAATCTTCGGCGACCGCGATGAAATCTTCGTAGGCCTTGATGCGATGGTGCTTCAGGGCGGCCTGATGCCAGCTCGGCCCGAATTCGCCGCCGCCGCGGATATTGGCCAGAACGTAAACACCGCCCCTTTCCATCCAGGCGGCCCCATTGACCGGGTTGTAGCGGGGCAGCTGCGAGATTTCGAATCCGCCGTAGCCATAGAGCAGTGTGGGCGCCTTGCCATCGGGCCTGAAACCCTTGGGCTGGATCACGAAGTACGGGATCAGGGTACCGTCTTTCGAGCGTGCCTCGAGCTGATCGACCTTCATGCCTTCGGTGGAGAAATAGGCGGGCATGGCCTTGAGCCGTGCGGAGGAGGCGCCGTCGTCAAGATAGAGCGCTGTGGGCGTCAGGAAATCGGCATAGGTATATGCGACGTGATCGTTGTAGCGGTCCACCGAGACGATGCCCGCATGGCCCAGGCCCGGCAACGGGAATTCCCGGCGTGTCCAGCCCTGATCGCCCGGCGACAGGCTTTGCAGGCGGGAGCGCACGTTGTCGAGAATCAGCAGAACGAGGCGGTTCCGGGTGCTGACCACACTGGCGAGAGATGTTCGCGGCGAGGGTTCGAACAGGATCTCGAAGCCACGAGACCCTTGAAGAAATTCGCTCAGACCGATACTCAGCAAGGCACCCTGGCGATATGTCTTGTCGCCCACCGCCCAGTCGGAACGCAGGGAAACCAGCAAGCGGTCGTTGAACACGCCTTGCAGCTTGGCATCTTCCGGCAGGCCCAGTTTGATCAGGCGGCCATCCAGTCGGAGAAAATGCTCTTCCTTGTAATACGCCCGCGTGCGGGTGACGAAGTGAATTTTTCGATCTCCGGCGACATCGTTCAGGGTGGTTCCCGTCACGACCATATCGGCTTCCTGGCCTGCAAAGATCGTCGTGGCCTGCGCAAGCGGAGTCCCGCGTCGCCATAGCTTGACCAGGCGCGGGTAACCGGAATGCGTCATCGAGCCGGGGCCGAAATCGGTGCCGACCCAGAGCGTATCCGCGTCAAACCAGCCCACCCGGGACTTGGCTTCGGGCAACCTGAAGCCGTTCTCGACGAAGGACGTGCTTTCGACATCGAATTCGCGCACTTCCACCGCATCGCCGCCGCCCCGCGATAGGCTGATCAGGCAGAAGCGGTACGCGGGCTCGAGGCAGGAGGCGCCCTTGAAAACCCAGGGCTTGCCTTCGGCACGATCGAGCGCATCCATATCCAGCACGGTTTCCCATTTGGGTTCGGCTGTCCGATAGGAGGCGAGCGTGGTGCGCCGCCAGATACCCCTTTCATGCCGGGAGTCTTGCCAGAAGTTGTAGACGTGTTCGCGATGAAAGGCGATCAGCGGAATTCGGTCCGTTGAATCCAGAATCTTGAGTGTGCGCTCATAGATCGGCCGGTACGTGTCCGTGGCTTCGAGCTCATTTGTGGTTCTGGCATTGTGTTCCGCGACCCAGGCCAATGCCCGCGGGCTTTCGACCTCCTCCAGCCACTGGTGGGGGTCGTCCTGGGCAGCGACGGAAAAACAGGCCATTGACATGACCAGCAGCAAAGCAGCGAACGCGAATTTCATGGCACCTCCGGCGAATCGGCTATTTTTTGCAGGCGCGGGAAGAATTGCAAGTGCGCGTTGCATGATCGGAACAACTATCCTTTCCGGCATCTAACCCCTTTTGGCGCTAAGCTCCGTTTACCCGTTCGTCCCACTCCCCTTGAGAAAGGCCGAATCATGAAGATCCGTCAAATCCTGGCAGCCGCGCTGGCGATGCTTGCCTCGGCAATGGCCGGCGCACAGCAGATGGCGATTGCGCCGCTTCCACCCATCCAGCCCGATCGCCAGTTGATCCTGCGCGTCCCGGAGGCAGCGCAGCCGGTGCGGTTGGCGCGTGTCGGTATCGAGGTCACCGTAGTTGGCCGGCTGGCCAAGACCACTATCGAACTTGCTTTTCGCAATCCGAACGCTCGCGTGCTTGAAGGCGAGTTGCAGTTCCCGCTACTCGAGGGGCAACAGGTCAGTGGGCTGGCGCTCGATTTCGACGGCAAGTGGCGCCCCGCGGTGCCGGTCGAAAAGGCGCGCGGGCAGGAGATCTTCGAGGAGGTGATCCGTGGTCGCATCGACCCCGCCTTGCTGGAAGCGACCCAGGGCAACAACTACAAGCTGCGGGTCTATCCGATTCCGGCGCTGGGTGAGCGCAAGGTTTCGCTGACCCTCAGCGAGCGACTGCCGCAGCGGCGCGACGGCAGCGTACTGCTTCGCCTGCCGCTGGCATTTGGTGGCAAGCTCGATCAGTTCGATTTGCGTATCAACGCGCCGGGTATGAAGCCTGCCGATGCGAAGTTGCAGCGTGGCCTCGCAGGCGCGCGCTGGGAGACTCAGGGCGGCGCCGCGCTGATTGTGCAGAAACGCGATTACCAACCGGAAGACTGGGCCGAGGTTGTTTTCGCCGCTCCGACGGGCGATGCGGTCACGAGTGAAGAATTCGCCGGCAAGACCTATTTTTACGCCGACCTGGCCGTCCCCAAGATGGCGCCTGGCGCGCGCGCCAAGCCGGCCAGGGTGGCGCTGGTATGGGATGCCTCGGGCTCTGGCGCGACGCGAGACCATGGTCGTGAATTTGCACTGCTCGACGCATGGTTCAAGGCCGTCGGCTCGGTGCAGGTGAACCTGACGATGGCCCGAGATGTTGCCGAGGAAGGAGGCGGATTCAATATCGTCAATGGTGACTGGACCGCTCTGCGAGCGGCACTTGAAAAGGTCGTGTACGACGGTGCCACGAACCCCGCCGCCTTTTTGCCAAAGGGGGTGGTTGGCGGTGATACGGGCGAGAAATCCGGGCAAGTACCCGAGTCCGTGCTGCTGTTCAGCGACGGTCTCACCAATTTCGGCGTTGCGGCGATGCCTGCCTTTCCGATGCCGGTCTTTGCGGTCAGTGCCGCCGTGACGGCCGATGGCGAGCGTTTGCGGCAAGTGGCCGAAAAGAGCGGCGGCGCCTTCGTTGACCTGCTCAAAACTTCTCCCGCCGTGGCGGCCAAGGTATTGCGACAGGCGGCGCCACGCCTGGTCAGCCTGCGCTCCAATGGCGCCCGCGATCTGGTGGCGGGTGCGCCTGACGCCGAAGGCCGCATGGCCATTGCCGGGGTGCTCAACGACGCGGCAACGACGGTTGAGCTCGACTGGCAGACGCCCAACGGCGGCCGCGAGCGGCAGGTGGTCAAGGTGGCACGCGGTGACGGCAAGGCCGCTTTTGCGGCGCAGGCCTGGGCCAGATTGAAGCTGACGACCCTGTTGCCGGAGCAGTTTCTGCATTCGGCGGAAATCGTTCGACTCGGCAAGGCATTCGGCCTGGTCACGCCGGGTACGTCGCTGATCGTGCTTGACCGCGTCGAGGATTACGTCCGTTATGAAATCGTGCCACCGCCCGAACTGCGCGGCGAATACGAACGGCAGATTGCGGCGGGCCGGCAGCAGCGCGAACGCGACCGGGCGGCGCATCTGGAAGAGATCGTCCGCCGTTTCAAGGAGAAACAGGCGTGGTGGGAACGCGAGTTTCCCAAGGGCGAGCGCCCGAAGCCGAAGGAGGTCGCTAAAGTTGGCGGCGCGGTGACTTTGGATACTGCCGCCCGACCGGCGCCGGTGGCCATGCAGCGCGAACAACTGCGCGCCGGCGCGGTGCCGATGGCCATGCCGGCGGTGGCGTCGCCCTCCGGCGAGGCCAGCAAGATGGCCGATGCCATGACGTCCGCCGCCAGCATCCAGTTGAAAAAGTGGGTGCCCGATGCCCCCTACGCCGACCGCTTGCGCAAGGCCGACGCCGATCAGCTTTATCGCGTCTATCTCGACGAACGGCCGGGTTGGGCAAACAGCACCGCCTTCTTCCTCGATGCCGCCGATGTGTTTTTCGAGCGCGGCCAACCTGAGCGGGCAATTCGCGTGCTCTCTAACCTGGCCGAGATGGATCTGGAAAACCGCGCCATCCTGCGCATCCTTGCCTATCGCCTGGTGCAGGCCAAACGGGCAGATCTCGCTGTGCTATTGCTCGAAAGGGTGCGCGAACTGGCGCCGAACGAGCCGCAATCCTGGCGCGATCTCGGTCTGGCATTGGCCGATCTGGGCGAGCGGCAAAAAGCCGTCGAGGCGCTGTATCAGGTGGTGGTGCGGCCCTGGCACAACCGTTTTCCCGACATCGAGCTGGTGGCGCTGGCGGAGCTCAACGCCATCGTCGCCACCGCACCGGGCAAGCTCGACACCAGCGCCTTCGACCCGCGCCTGTTGCGCAATCTGCCGCTCGATCTGCGTGTCGTGCTGGCCTGGGATGCCGATAACACCGACATCGACCTGTGGGTAACCGATCCGAACGGCGAAAAGGCATTTTTCGGGAATCGCCTCAGTTATCAGGGCGGCGCCATGTCGCGCGATTTCACGGGCGGCTACGGCCCCGAGGAGTTCTCGCTGAAAAAGGCCAAACCCGGCAAATATCTGGTGCAGGCGCAGTTCTATGGGCATCGCCAGCAAGTCGTGGCGGGTGCGACGACACTCTCGTTACGCCTGTTCACCGGCTTTGGCACCGCTGCGCAAAAAGAGGAAAGGGTGACACTACGTCTCAAGGGGCGTGCCGAAGTGGTGACGGTGGGCGAATTCGTGGTCGGCGATCCCGGTCGGAGCGAATGAAACGGAGGGGGCATGCACCGTCGCGGCCTTGGGCGCTGACGGTGCAGTTGGCTGGCAGCCCGATCTTTCTTATCCGCGACCGTTTTACGCTTGTGACCATCGTCCGATTTTCATCTTGAATGCGGTATGCCGATTCCGCTGTTCATCACTCGGATTGACTGCTTCGCCCACCGTTTGAAGACAGGGGGCATGGCGCCCCAAGAGTTCATCCACAAATCAGGCTTGCAAGCCTACGAGCTTCACGGCAAGCGCGCCGTGGGGCTATGCAACCGAAGCATTCATATTCGAGTGTTTGTCGCCCAAATGTCGCGCGGGGCCAGTTTGAATCAGGACTACGTAAGTACCCCCAGGTGGCGCGCTTCCTGAGCGACAGCATTTCTTCCACCTGCGGTACGTTCTAGAAGCTGCGGATGCCGGCCACCTTCTCTAAATTTTCCCAGTGCCGGGTCACAGCATCCCTGCGCTTGGCAAGCTGTTCGGCGCGGTTTTGCACGTCTTGCGAGCATGCCGGCGATAGTTGGAGAAACAATGCGATGATTACTCATCGGAGTAACTCCGTTCTCCATGAGAGACAAGGGCGTTTGATATGCGCAACGGGTCGTTACAGCTTTGCGGCTAATCAGGTTGCCGATACATGTTGATTGGTGGCTAACGGGACGAACGTTTTGGTCCGGCTGTCGAAAGTATCGATGATCCCTGTTTCAATGTCATACACCCAGCCATGCAAGTTGAGTCGATTCTCCGATAAGCCCAGTGCAACTGTGGGGTGCGTGCGGATGTTCATCAATTGGGCCAGCACATTTTCCTTTACCAAGCACGCGATCCTTTGGCGTGATTCCTTTGGGTTTCGTTGCGAAACGATGGCTTTTGCCGCGTCGGCATAGCGGAGCCAATGATTGACTGCGGGCAGGTGATCTAGATTTTGGCCACTTGCGATTGCCGCCATCGCACCACAATTGGAATGTCCACAAATGACAATATCCGTTACCTGGAGGACCGAGACCGCATATTCAACCGTGGCGGTGACCCCGCCTGGCTCGGGGCCATAGGGCGGGACGATGTTGCCTGCATTGCGTATGACAAATAGGTCACCTGGCTGCTGTTGAGTGAGGAGTTCTGGCACGACTCGGCTATCCGAGCAAGTTACGAACAGCGCCTTGGGATTTTGTTGTTCGGCAAGCTGCTTAAACAGTCCTGTGCTGTTGGGAAAGACATCACGTTGAAACTTCAGAAAACCATCGATGATTTTTTGCATGGATATCGCGGGCCTACGGAGGTGATGATGGTGGTTCGCGCACGGGGGTTGTGTGGGACGTTCAGCTGGATGAGGAGGGGTGATGCATCTCGATGCGTTTAGTTGCGAGCGAAATTTCGCGCAGGAAGCACAACAACCCCGTAATCAACGAAGTCATTGCTAGGACAAACAGTCCCGCGACCGCTGGCGATAGATCGCTACCCAGTTCTGCGCCAACAAACAGCAGACAAATCACCATGCATACCAGCAAGGCACAGATTGTGCAGAAACGGATCGCCTGGTGAATCAGACGAGAACGCCGTTGAAGCAGCGTCATTTCCGCCAAATGAACCGAAGTATCATCTTTGACAAGCTCCCGCAAAAATCGGTATCGGTCGACTACCCGCCCCAGGCGATTGGCCAAAACACCCAGCAACGAGCCGACGCCGGTGAGCAGAAATACTGGTGCGACCGATTGCTGGATGGCATGCGCGACGGTGGGAATACTGGTCGCAAGGTCCATCGTCACAAGGCGACTAGCGCAGTTTGTCGATCAGGAGGGCAAGCGCCACAAGCTGCTTGCCGACGAATGCGCGAGTATCGGCATCGAACACCTTCCCCGTGTCGGGGCTGACCTTGCTTTGTACTGTTCCGACCATGATTTCTGGCTTGTTGAGCACAATCGCATCTAAGCACACCAGCGTCTGGCGCAAATGATACTGGGCGCGAGCGCCGCCAAAAACGCCCATTGAAGCGCTCTGGATAGCAAGCGCCTTCCCTGCCAGCGGGGCGTCCGGTACTCGGGAGAGCCAGTCGATGGCGTTCTTGAGCGCACCGGGAATCGAGTAATTGTATTCTGGGGTGACGATCACGACGCCATCGGCTTTTTTGATGGCTGAACTCAATGAAAGCACTTCCTGCGGAAAGCCCGCTTCCTGAGTATCCGAATTGTAATGGGGAATGGCCCCGATCGAAGGTAACAAGGTTATTGCCATGCCTTCCGGCGCCAGATCAGGCAAGGTATTTGCCAACATTCGGTTGAACGACCCTCTACGCAAACTACCGATCAAAACAACGATTTCGTATTTCTTTTCCATGATGTCCTCCGCAGACATGGTTGATGAGGTCGTGGTGGAATTGGTCTCGTTTTGTCGGCGCCAAGATTACCGTTTCAGAACGCCGATGTACCTTGAGAGCGTTACGCAATAAGTGATCCTAGCAGGAATGTTACGCCAGCCGCAGCCAACCCAATAAACAATTGCCGGAGACCAGACGCCAGTGGATGGTTGCCTGTAAATACCGCAATGCAGACACCAAACAGAAATAGTCCAACAACGGATGCAAAGACGCTGGCGATTATTCGGTGGTCGGGCGAAACAATGAGCATCGGTGCTGTCGGAATGAAGGCGCCTAGCAGAAATACGCCGAACGACGACATGGCTGCAGCCATTGCAGATCCGCCCATGTCATCGGGGTTGATTCCCAGTTCTTCACGGACCAAAGTATCCAATGCAGTGTGCTTGTCACCGAAAACACGTTCGGCGATCTGGCGCGCCTCTTCGGTCGAGAACCCTTTTGCTCTATAAATCAAGCGCAATTCTTCTTTTTCCTCGGCAGGTAAATTGCGCATTTCTTCTGCCTCGCTCGCAACTTGTTGCTCTTGAAGCTCTCGTGCGCTTTGTACGGAAATCCATTCTCCCATTGCCATTGAGCAGGCACCGGCTAGCGCCCCCGCCAGCGCACTGACGAGTATGGTTTGCGAAGATGCCGAAGTTCCAGCGACCCCCATCGCAAGGCAAAAGGTGGACACTAGCCCATCATTAGCGCCCAGAACAATTGCGCGAAGATTGTTGGCTGCGCCGGCGCTGTGTCTGCCTTCCAACCTTGAGTATCTCGTGCCGTTCCACGCTTTGCTTGAGCGTGATGCCAATAATGACAGCATGCGTGCGTGAGCGCGCTCTTGCTTTGGCATTTCCGTTGCTGAGACTTCTTGCTGGTGATCGTAATTGGTTCGATTACGTATTTCGTTGCCAGCAACCAACGGAAGAACTGATTGGGGGCCATAAGTCTTGGAGGCCCAAATGAGAATTCGGGCGCGCAAGCGCAGTCTGCTTGGCACTTTGCCGCCGGACCTTTCGATACACTGACGCCAGAATTCCGCATGGGTCTCTTCCACTTTGGCGAGCCGCAAGTACAACTCGGCAACTTCCAATTGCGTCTCGTCGGCAGCCATTTGCCGATATAGGGCTGCCCCATCGATTTCATCCCGATAGTTGGCGATGAACCTCGCTATATCCTTTTTATTTGTGGACATATACTGCATTCTCTAGTTCTTGGCCCATCGCGTGAATGTCTTTTGCGATGACATACAGACACTGATAGGTGTGCTAAATAGTAATGCGTGTTTCGTTGTCACTGCTGATGTGTGCTCGTCCATGTGCCTCAGGCGATTGTTCGGGTCATGGAAATTTGGCGCTGATTTTTGAACTACTGCTGAACCTGAAAGCGCTCTGAGGTTCCAGTCAATGTGTTTGTTCACGGCAACAGGCATTCGAGAGGTTCAAGGACTGTCCCTTCCTGATATCAGCCATTCACGAAGCATCGTACGCCAGATTGAATATCTGCAATGATCATCCTAACGATTCTGCACCTCCCCAGCGCGGCCGGGCCGGTAGGATCGGCGCGTGCCAGTGTCTCTGGACCTGTTCATTCACTTTGGCATGGCAGCGTAGAAAGAGCCGTACATAACGTTTCCTCTCACGGGTCACATCGGTGCGGTGAGTGCAAGCGAATGGTGGTCGGCGAACCCGGCCGGAGCGAATGAACGGAGGGACGACGCACTGTCAGCGTCTGCGGGCACTGAGCGCACTGCTGATCGAAAGTGGCGATCTGTGGCGCCCGCAGCCGTTCCGCGAAACGCGGCCGGGTTGGGTGGCGCGTTGGCCGGCACTGGCCGGGGCGTTGCAGGCGCTCACCGATGACGAGTGCGCGCATCTCACCGACGATGGCGCGGCGGCGCGAGCGTTTGTTGGGCTGTATGTGCCGGAGCTGGCGGCGGCGGAACCCATGCTGGTGCTGCCTGAGACGTCCATTCGCCCCTTAGTGTTGTCTGGCGCTTTTTGGGATTGGGAAATTCCTGGGCGTAAGCGGGCACAACTCGAGGCGTTTGCCGGTGCGGTGCGCCCGAGCGGTCGGCCGCTACTGGATTGGTGTGGCGGCAAGGGGCATCTTGGCCGCCTGTTGGCACTTGCATGGCGGCAGACGGTGACGACGCTGGAGATCAATCCGGCCTTGTGCGCCGCTGGCGTAGAACTGGCAAAGCGGGCCGGCGTTATGCAAATGTTTGCATGCGCTGACGCGCTCGATCCTGTCTCACCCTTGCCGGCGGATGCGCACGTGGTGGCGCTGCATGCCTGCGGCGAATTACACCGCCAGTTGTTGCGCCGGGCGGTAGCCGCAGGCGTCGTTGCCGTCGATCTTGCGCCCTGCTGCCACTACCATGGTGTCGAGACTGCGTATGTGCCACTATCTGGCGCAACAGGTTTAGGGCTGTCGCGCGACGATCTTCGTCTGGCGGTGACCGAAACGGTGACGGCATCACCGCGCATCGCGCGACGGGCTGAGCGGGAGCGGGCGTGGAAGCTGGCCTTTGTGGCCTGGCGAGAATATGCGACTGGCGCCGCTTACCAAAGTTTCAAGCCGGTGTCGCGCGCCTGGATGGGCGGTACATTCGTCGATTTCTTTCGTCTGCTTTGTGCACGGGAGGGGGTTCCCCTGCCATCGGCGAGCGAAGTTGTGGCCTGCGAGGCGGTCGGTTGGCGCCGCTTGCGCGAGGTGGATCGCCATGCCATTGTCCGGCACGCGGTGCGGCGCCCGATCGAGATGTGGCTGGTCAGCGATCTGGCGGTCTTTCTGGAACGATCAGGCTACGCAGTCGAACTCACCCCGTTCTGTCCCCGGCACCTGACGCCGCGCAACCTCCTGCTGTCGGCCCGGAAGGCGTAGAATCGGGAAAACAAGGAGGCACCCCCATGATGCCGCGCACGGCCATCCTGACCCAACTAGCGGCGAGAACTTCGGAACAGGATCTCGCCTTTTCACCCAACATTCACGTTGCGCTCAAGATCAGAACGGCGCTCGCCGATCCCGAGTGTCACGTTGAGGAGGCCGCCCATCTGGTGCAGGCGGAACCGCTCCTCGCGGCGCGCATGGTGGCGATGGCCAATTCCCTAGCCTACAATCGCTCCGGCCGCGAAATCGCAGATGTGCGGACGGCAGTGTCGCGGCTGGGCTACCAGGTCATCCGCAATTTGGCGATGGCGCTGGTAGTCAGGCAAATGGCGCAAGCGCCGACACAGGGCCCGGTGCGCGACCAGGCGGCACGCCTGTGGGAATACACGCTGCACATGACCGCCTTGGCGAGGCTGGTAGCCCGCGAGGTGACCGGGCAGGATCCGGAAATCGCCGCTTTTGCGGCGCTCATGCACGACCTGGGCGGCTTCTTTCTGCTCTCCCGTGCGCAGGAGTTGCCGGGATTGCTCGATGGCGCGCTGAATGCCGAGGAATTGGCCGTCGAAATCGACCTGACGCGACGTCTGCTGTCTGTTATGCAGGTGCCGGCGAGTGTGATCACGGGGATCGAAGACTATTGGGCAGGCCAACTGGGCACGCAGCCTGCTTCGTTGGGTGACACTTTACTGTTGGCGGCACATCTGGCGCCGGTTCGGCCACCTTTGCATGAGCCGGCGGGAAGCGGGAGCGGTTTGCTGGCGGCCATCGACGGTGCGATGAGCGACGACACCCGGCAATCCCTGGTGGAGGAGGCCGATGAGGCGGTCGGGCGTTTGCGCGACATGGTCGCCGACGCCGAAGAGGAGCTAAGCTCGCTCCTCACGGTCATGCAGTACTGACCGCAAGGAGCGGGATAGCGTCGGGCGGGTGAGCCTTACCCCGCCTTTTGCTCGGCCGTTTGCGACTGATTCGGCAAGAGCAGGTTCAGCAGTACGGCGAGTACGCCGCACAGACTGATGCCTTGCAGCGAGAAACTGCCGATCTGGAAGCCGAGGCCGCCGATGCCGGTTACCAGCGTCACCGAAACGATGCAAAGGTTACGCGGGTTGGCCAGATCGACCTTGCCCTCGATGATGGTCTTGAGGCCGATGCCGGCGATTGAACCAAACAGCAGCACCATGATGCCGCCCATGACCGGCATCGGGATGGTCTGCAACAGCGCGCCGAACTTGCCGACGAAGGCCATCAGGATGGCAAAGCACGCTGCCCAGGTCATGACCACCGGGTTGTAGTTGCGGGTCAGCATGACCGCGCCGGTGACTTCGCCGTAGGTGGTGACTGGCGGGCCGCCGAACAGGCCGGCAACATTGACCGCCAGGCCGTCGCCGAGCAGGGTGCGGTGCAGGCCGGGCGATTCGGTGAAATCCTTGCCGGTGACCGAACCGATGGCGAGGATGCCGCCCACGTGTTCGACGATGGGGGCAATGGCGACCGGGATCATGAACAGGATGGCGGCAAGGTTGAATTCCGGTCGGCCGAAATCGGGCAAGGCGATCCACGCTGCCTCATTGACCTTGCTGAAATCGACGATACCGGCGAACAGGGAGATGACGTAGCCGACCGCAACGCCGACCAGAATCGGCACCAGCTTGAGCAGGCCCTTGGCGCGGATTGCGGTCAACATGGTGGCGAGCAGCGAAATGCCGGCGATAGTCAGCGCCAGATCGTGCGGCACGACTTGAGCGTCACCCGCCTTGCCGGTGGCCATGCCGACGGCCACCTGCGCCAGACCGAGGCCGATCACCATCACCACCGGGCCGATGACGACCGGCGGCAGCAGGCGATGGATGAACCCGACGCCGCGCCACTTCACCAGCCCGGCGGCGACATAGTAGAAGAAGCTGGCGGCGGCGAGGCCGCCGAGCGTGGCCGGCATGCCCCAGGTTTGCACCGAATAGATTACGGGGGCGATGAAGGCGAAGCTGGAGCCAAGATAGATCGGCACTTCGCGCCGAGTGCAGACCTGAAAGATCAGCGTGCCGATGCCAGCGCCGAGTAGGGCCAGGCTGGGGTTTAGGCCGGTCAGCAACGGCACCAGCACGGTCGCGCCGAAGGCGACGAATAGGATCTGCGCCCCGGCGACCGCTGTGCGCCAGGTCGGTTCTGTAGTACTCATGAAAGCTCCCTTATTGAGTTATTTGGTTCCGAAAATCTTGTCGCCGGCATCGCCGAGCCCGGGGATGATGTAGCCAATCTCGTTGAGATGGCTGTCGATCGCGGCCGTAAAAACTTCGACCTCGGGGTGCGCCGCGTTCAGCGCGGCGATACCCTCCGGCGCGGCGACCAGCACCAGTGCGCGAATGTGCTGGCAGCCCTTCTTCTTGAGCATGTCGATAGTGGCGATCAGCGAACCGCCGGTGGCGAGCATCGGGTCGATGATCAGCGCCAGGCGTTCGTCGAGCTGGCCGACGAAGCGCTCGAAATAGGGCTCCGGCTGGAGCGTGTCGTGATTGCGGGCGATGCCGACGACGCTGACCTTGGCGCTGGGCATCAAGTCGAGCACGCCGTCGAGCATGCCCAGACCGGCGCGCAGAATGGGCACCACAGTGACCTTCTTGCCCTTCAACTGCTCGATCTGGACTTCGCCGGCCCAGCCCTGGATGGTGGCCGGTTCCAGCTCGAAGTCGCGGCAGGCCTCATAGGTCAGCAGACGGGCGATTTCGGCGGTGAGTTCGCGGAACTTCTTGGTGCTGATGTCGAACTCGCGCATCAGACCGATTTTGTGTTTGACCAGCGGGTGGCGGATTTCGACGACCGGCATGGCAGGCTCCCTGAATTTAAACCTTCTAAGCGTAACGGATTCGGCGCGGAAAATCACCTCGACTTGATCTGCCTCTGATCGTGACCATTGACTTCGAGAGAAAATGCGCGCTTCAAATTCCTGGGTGGCATTCCATGCTTGAGCGTTTCTTCCAGCTTTCGGCGCACGGCACCACGGTGCGAACCGAAGTGATGGCCGGTCTGACGACCTTCCTGACCATGGCCTACATCATTTTCGTGAATCCGGATATTTTGTCCGCTGCCGGCATGCCCAAGGATTCGGTCTTTGTCGCCACCTGCGTTGCGGCCGCCGTCGGCTCGCTGATCATGGGGCTCTACGCCAATTACCCGATCGCGCTGGCACCGGGCATGGGCCTGAACGCCTACTTCGCCTTTGCGGTCGTGCAGGGCATGGGCTTTACCTGGCAAGCGGCGCTGGGCGCGGTCTTCATCTCCGGCATGCTGTTCATCGTCATCAGCTTGTTTCGGGTGCGCGAGTGGATTATTAACGCCATTCCGCGGTCGCTGAAATTTTCGATCTCCGCCGGCATCGGCCTTTTTCTCGCCATCATCGGCCTGAAGAACGCCGGCCTGATCACCGGGCATCCGGCCACGTTGATCACCATGGGCGATCTGCACAAGCCGGGTGCCATCATGGCGATTCTCGGCTTTCTGCTGATCGTCGCGCTGGAAAAACGTCGCGTGCCGGGCGCCATCATCATCGGCATTCTGGCCGTGACGGCGGCATCGATGCTGTTCGGGCAGACCACCTTCGGCGGTGTCGTGGCCGCGCCGCCCTCCATCGCGCCGACCTTCATGCAGATGGATATTTCAGGTGCGCTCAATGTCGGCCTGTTGACGGTGGTGCTGACCTTCTTCCTGGTGGAACTGTTCGATGCCTCCGGCACGCTGATCGGCGTGTGCCATCGTGCCAAACTGCTTGACGCCGACGGACGCCTGCCGCGCCTGCGCAATGCGCTGCTCTCCGATTCCGTTGCCATCGCCGCCGGCGCCATGCTGGGCACGTCGTCGACGACCGCTTATATCGAATCCGCGGCCGGCACTTCGGTCGGCGGCCGTACTGGCCTCACCGCCACCGTGGTGGCGCTGCTCTTCCTGGCTGCGCTGGTGTTCGCGCCGCTGGCTGGCACCGTACCTGCCTATGCGACCGCGCCGGCACTTTGCTACGTGGCAGTGCTGATGATTCGCGGACTTTCGGAAATCGACTGGGAGGATCTGAGTGAATCAGCGCCGGCCGTGGTCACGGCGATCACCATGCCCTTTACTTTCTCGATTTCGCACGGCATTGCTTTCGGCTTCATCTCCTATGTCGGGATCAAGGCATTGTCCGGTCGCTTCAAGGATTTGACGCCGATGGTGGTGATTATCGCCGCCGTTTTCGTCTTCAAGTTCGCGTTCCTGTAATACCATGGATTTCAGCGCGCTCATTCGTACCGTTCCAGACTGGCCGGAACCCGGTGTGCAGTTTCGGGATATCACGCCGCTCTTGCGCGATGGCGCGGCTTTTCGTGCCCTGGTCGAGGCTTTTGCCACACGTTATGCCGACACCCGTATCGATGCGGTGGTGGGTATCGATGCCCGGGGTTTCATCATCGGCGCGGCGTTGGCGTATCACCTGGGCTGCGGTTTCATCCCGGTGCGCAAGAAGGGCAAATTGCCGTTCGATACGCTGGCGGCCGCCTATACGCTCGAATACGGCGAGGCGACGGTTGAAATCCATGTGGATGCGGCGGCACCCGGCGAACACATTCTCATCGTCGACGACCTGATTGCGACGGGCGGCACTTTATTGGCAACCGCCAGCCTGATGAAGCAGTTGGGCGCCCACATCGTCGAAGCGGCGGCGGTGATCGATCTGCCGGGGCTGGGCGGTTCCCACCGTCTTGCCGACGCCGGGGTGCCGACCTACACGTTGCTCAGCTACTGAGCACCACCCGGTTACGCCCGCCGGACTTGGCTTGATAGAGCGCCTTGTCCGCCGAGGCCAAGAGCGGGTCGGCGACAGTGCCGGCCTCTGCTGACATGACCGCCACTCCGATCGACAAGGTGATCGTCCCTACCGGCGACCGGGCATGTGGAATCGCTAGCGTTTCGACAGCCCGACGCAGCGATTCCGCAGAAGACTGGGCACCTATGACATCGGTGTTGGCAAGCAAGAGACAGAATTCCTCGCCACCGTAGCGGGCGGCGAGGTCGCCGATGCGCTTGGCGTGAGCATCGACAATACGGGCTACCGCACGCAGACACTCGTCGCCCTGACCATGCCCATAGTGATCGTTGTACTGCTTGAAAAAATCGATGTCGATCATCATCAGCGTCAGCGGTTCGCGGCTACGTTTGGCGCGCAGCCATTCCTCGGTCAATGCGGCGTCAAAACGGCGTCGGTTGGCGATGCCGGTCAGGGCGTCGGTGATCGAGAGCGCCGCAAGTTGGCGATTTGCAGCTTCCAGATCCCGGGTACGGGCAAGCACTTCCTGGTGTGCATGCCGCCAGGCGCCAAACAAAATGATGATGAGATAGCCTGCGAATCCCACCAGCACGCGCTCGGCGGCACCGAAGACGCCTGAGGTATCCGCAAAGCCGACCAGCTGCCACGGGCCGTTGGCGTCCTTCCAGTCGATTGGCGCGATTACTGTCGTGCTCCCGGTCGACTCGACATTGTTCCAGTCGTTTTGTCCGTAGGTAAGCCGAACCGGTGCAGCACGCTCAAATGCCGTGGCGGAGCGCGGATGGACGCGAATGGCCGCAAGATCGCAACTGTTGCAAATGACCTGATACATCCATTGAGGTCGGTTGGTGGCGAAAATCACACCTTCCGGCGACACGACTGCGACGGGGAAGGTTTGGGTGTTCAGCAACTCATCGACTTCTGCGAATCCAAGCTTGGATACGAGTACGCCAAATACGGAAGGATGCGCGGCTGCGGTTGCATCCGGTTTGGTGACTGCGGATTTTCGTTCGGCATCGGGGTCGATGATGGGGGTGGCGATGTAAAACCCGCGCTCGCCGGTATTGATACCGAGTGCGGCATACATATTCGGGGTGCCGGCCATGGCGGCCAAGAAATAGGGCCGGTGAGCGAGATTGCGGCCGGTGATGCTGGGTCCCTCATCAATCTGGTAGGCGACGATGTCGCCTTTGGGATTCATGATAAAGGCGTCGCTCAGGCCAAACGCCCGGTCCAGCCGTTTCAGGAGATTTAGGGCCTGTGGATTGCCAGGAGGCAGGCTGCCCCGCGCAGTCTCGCGCGCGAGCGGGTCGACAATACCGGCGGCAATGGTGGCGCCCATGACCAGCTTGCGCTGGCCGCCCTCCGCTAGATGCGTGGCGATGATATCCATTTGCCGTTGAAACTGCGCCAACTGACGCTGGACGATTACGCGCTCGGCCGCCCAAACAAGCAGTAACGCGAACGCCAAGGCGAACAGGTTGAGTGATCCGGCCGCCAGGGCGAACGCCTTGAGGGAACGTAGTCGCTTGAGTAAGAGCATGTGCCGGACATCGGGAAAAGATGTCCGGATTATAGAATGCTCGAAGCGATTACTCGCAGGCTTTACCGCCGCAGCCGCCCGACTTGACGCCCAGGCGCTTCAACAGGATTTCCGGTGGGCAAAAACCGGTGAAAGCGCTTTGGAGCAGATTCAGGCCGACGAAGGCGGTAAAGGCCAGCCACCAGGTTGAATGGAAAAGGGGGCTGATTTCGACGCCGAGTGCCAGCGAGAGCAGGACAAAAAAGCCGGCCATGCCGCGGATGATGCGTTCGGTGGTCATTGTGTGTGTGCCTTTCTGAATGTGGCGTAATAGAGAACCGGGATGACGACCAGCGTCAGCAGCGTCGAGACCAGAATCCCGAAAATGAGACTGATGGCCAGCCCGTTGAAAATGGGGTCGTCGAGGATGAACAGGGCACCGAGCATGGCGGCCAGCGCGGTCAGCGCGATGGGTTTGGCGCGCACGGCGGCCGATTGCACGATGGCTTCGTTGAACGGCATGCCGGTGGCGACTTGTTCCTTGACGAAGTCGACCAGCAGGATCGAATTGCGGACGATGATGCCGGCCAGCGCGATCATCCCGATCATCGAGGTGGCGGTGAATTGGGCGCGCAACAGGGCGTGGCCGGGCATAACGCCAATGATGGTGAGCGGAATCGGCGCCATGATGATCAGCGGTACCAGATAACTGCCGAAGTGCGCCACGACCAGCAGATAGATCAGAATCAGGCCGACGGCGTAGGCCAATCCCATGTCGCGGAAGGTCTCGTAGGTAATCTGCCACTCGCCGTCCCACTTCAGGCTGTAACCGGCGTACGGGTCGGCGGGTTGCTGGATGAAGGTCTCGCCCAGTTGGCCACCGCCGTTCGGCAAGGCAGCGAGATCCATGCTCTTGACCTGGCTGCGGATGTCGAACATGCCGTAGAGCGGTGAATCGAGCTTGCCGCCCATGTCGCCGACGACATAGACCACCGGCAGCAGATCCTTGTGGTAGATGGCCTTTTCGCGAACCTCGCGGCGCACCTCGACCAGCTCGGATACCGGTACCAGATGACCATCCCTGGCGCGGACGCGCAGTTTCAGCAGGCTGTCCAGATTGGATTGTTTCTCGGCCGGCAGGGTCAGGCGCACCGGAATTTCGAATTTGGCATCGGCGTTGCGGGCCGGTGTGACATCCTGCCCTGCCAACCCCATGCCGACGACCTCGACGATGTCACTCTGGGCCACTCCCAGCAACGCCGCCTTGCTTTGCAGCACGCGCAGGACCGTTTTGGGAGCGTCGGCGTCAACGCTGTCGTCAATGGCGGTAATGTCGGCGGTCTTTTCGAAGACGCCGCGCACAGCCTTGGCTACAGCCTGCTGGCCTTTGGCGTCGGGGCCGTAGATTTCGGCGACGATGGGCGACAGCACCGGCGGTCCCGGCGGCACCTCAACGACTTTGGCGACACCGCCATGCCGTTTGCCAATAGCCTCAATGGTGTCGCGCACCGAGACGGCGATGGCGTGGCTGGAACGCGAACGATGGTGTTTATCGGCCAGGTTGACCTGAAGATCGCCGCGCCACGGGTCGGCGCGGAGATAGTACTGACGCACGAGGCCGTTGAAATTGATCGGACTGGCCGTGCCGGCATAGGCCTGATAGCTCGTCACCTCGTCGACCTTGGCCAGTTCGGCGCCAATTTCGGAAAGCACCTGCGCAGTCGACTCGACCGGCGTGCCGACGGGCAGGTCGACGATCACCTGGAATTCGCTCTTGTTGTCGAATGGCAACATTTTCAGCACGACCAGTTGGATCGCCGCCAGGCCGACCGAGCCGGCGATCAGCAGCACAACGGCCAGCCCCAGCTTCTTGCGAGCCCTGCTGCCGTTCTGCTCGTCGAGGAAGGGGGTCAGCAGGCGACGGAAAGTGCGGTCGAGCCTGTCGTCCAGCTTCGATGGGCCATGCGACGCGGCGTGTTTTGCGAGCAGCTTGCCGGCCAGCCAGGGGGTGACGATGAAGGCGATGGCCAGTGAGAGCGCCATGCCCATCGACGAATTGATCGGAATCGGGCTCATGTACGGCCCCATCAGGCCGCTGACGAAGGCCATCGGCAGCAGCGCGGCGATGACCGTGAAGGTGGCCAGAATGGTCGGGCCGCCGACTTCATCGACCGCGGGCGGGATGAGTTCGAGCAGAGGTCTGTCCGGATGCAGCGCCTGCCAGCGGTGAATGTTTTCAACCACCACGATGGCGTCGTCGACCAGAATGCCGATGGAGAAAATCAGCGCAAAGAGCGACACCCGGTTGAGGGTGAAGCCCCAGGCCCATGAAGCGAACAGTGTGGCCGCCAGCGTCAGCGTGACTGCGACGCCGACAATCACCGCTTCGCGTTTGCCGAGCGCAAAGAAGACCAGCAGGACGACGAATGCAGTGGCAAAGACGAGTTTGCCGATCAACTTTTGCGCTTTTTCGGTGGCGGTTTCGCCGTAGTTACGGGTGACCGTGACGTCGACGCCTTCGGGAATTACGGTGCCCTTCAGCGACTCGATGCGGTTGAGCGCGGCGCTGGCCACGTCGGCGGCATTGACGCCGGGTTGCTTGGAAAGCTGTAGCGTTACGGCCGGAAACTCGCCGGCTTTGGTCCCGTGTACGACATAGCGTTTGGGCTGATCGGGGCCATCCTCGACGCGCGCCACATCGGCCATGTATACGGGTTTCTTGTCGCGCACCGCGACGACCAGTTGGCGCACATCGGCGGCGGATTCTAGGAAATTGCCGGTTTGCACCAACAGGTCCCGATTGCCGGCGGTCAGGCTGCCAGAGGATTGCACGGCGTTGGAAACTTTCAGAACGCCGGCCAGATCCTGCGGCGTTACGCCGAAGGCGTTCATTTTTTCGGCGTCGAGCTGAACGCGGATGACGTGATCCGGCCCGCCCAAGGTCGAAATATCGCGCGTGCCCTTGAGCCGTTTCAGTTCGATTTCAAGGGCGCGGGCGACTTGTTGCAGGTCGAATGCCGAACGGGTGGTATCCGCCGTCGAGAACGTCAGCGAGACAATGGGGACGTCGTCAATGCCGCGCGGTTTGACAATGGGCTCGCCGACGCCAAGGTTGGGCGCCAGCCAGTCTTTGTGCGAATGCACGGTGTCGTACAGGCGCAAGACGGCATCGTTGTACTTGACGCCTACCTTGAACTGCACTGTGATGATCGCGCCATCGGGACGGGACACCGAGTACACGTGTTCGACCCCGTGCATGCGCGAGAGTACCTGCTCACCCGCGCGCGCGATGTGATTTTCCACCTCTTTCGCGGTGGCGCCTGGCCACGAGACGAGGACGTCGGCCATGGTTACATCGATCTGCGGCTCTTCCTCGCGCGGGGTCACCAGCGTGGCGAAAACGCCAAGCAGGAGCGCCACCAGCGCCAGCAGCGGTGTCATGCGCGAATCCAGGAAGGTGGCGGCGAGGCGGCCGGAGATACCGAGCGAACCAGCGGGACGGGACATGGCTTACTTTCCGGTCTTGAGCGCGATGGCTGCCTTGACCGGGTCGGTCACCACCTTCTCGCCGACCACCAGGCCCGCCAGTACTTCCCGTTCGCCGTCGGCGGCCTGCTCACCCAGGCGCAGCTGACGGAGCGACAGACGGTTGTCAGCGCCTTGCACATAGACCGCAGTCACCTCGCCGCGACGGACCAGTGCAGCTGCTGGAACGGTCAGCCGGGTGACTTGGCCGACCACGAAATGGACGCGCGCAAACATTCCCGGTACCGGCACGAAACCGCCTCCAATTTGTGCAGGTAGCGCAGCACGTGCCTCGGCCGAATGGGTGTTGGCATCGACGGTTGGCAACACCGTCACGCTGGTCGCCTCAACCCAGCGCCCACTGTCGGTGAATTCGATCTTGGCGACCTTGGCGGCCTTGAGTTCGGCGAATTTGTATTGAGGTACCTGAGCAGTGACGCGCAATCCACCCGGTTCGTACAGCGTAAACAAAGGCTTGCCGGGCGACGCCAGGTCACCGAGTTCGGCATGACGGCGGGCGAGGATGCCGCTGGTTGGTGCGAGAATGGTGGCGTGACTCAGCGCCGCACCGGCGCTACCGCGCTGTGCCGAAGCGGTGTCGAAATCGGCTTTGGCTTTGTCCAGCGCGGCCGAGCTCAGAAACTTCCTGGCTACCAGTTGCTGGCTGCGCTCGTAATTGACGCGGGCATTTCGGTATTGCGCCTCTGCGGCGGCGGCGGATTCGGCTGCCTCGCGGGCATCGAGGCGCATCAACACGTCCCCTCTCTTGACCGTCTGGCCAGCATCGGCGCGGACTTCAACGACACGACCGGCGACTTGCGCGGCAACGACCGCCTGTTGCACCGCCTCGACCACGCCATCGGCGGAGAAAGTCAGCGCAAGGGAGTGTGGCTGAACTACGATGATCGGCAGGTCCTGGGCCAGAGATGGACGCGACATGACCAAGAAGACAAACGCGTAGAGGATATTTTTCATAACTATAAGGATAGTCTAATATATAAACTTCGGCAAGCGGCAAGTGCTGCTGAAAACTGACTGAGGGAATTGATCGTGCATAAAAATTAGAGGGTGCTAATATGTTAACGAGATGTCGTTCGCACTATGTCAACTAGGAGCGTGCCATGGCAAGAGTAGTGATCCTCGGTGCGGGAATATCCGGGCATACGGCAGCCCGCTACCTTGACCGGTGGCTCGGCAAGGGAGATGAAATTGTCGTGGTTTCGCCCAACGCGAAATGGAACTGGATTCCGTCGAATATTTGGGTTGGAGTCGGTCGAATGACACCGGAAGATGTCACATTCGATCTTGCCGATATCTATCGTAAGACAAGAATCGATTTCCGGCAGGCGCGTGCTATTGCCATTCATCCCGAGGGAGACGGCGAGCGTTCGGAGCCCTATGTCGATATCGAGTACACCTTGCCGGAGCGAGCTGGCGAACAGGGCAGGGTTGCTTACGATTTTTTGATCAATGCGACCGGGCCAAAGCTGAATTTTGGCGCGACTGAAGGTTTAGGGCCCGAATATGGGTATACGGTTTCGGTGTGTACAGCCGGCCATGCCCACGAAGCAAATGAAAAATTGCAGGCGATTGTGTCAGCCCTCAAGCGGGGTGAGCGCAAGACGCTGGTAATCGGAACTGGGCACGGAACTTGTACCTGTCAAGGTGCTGCCTTCGAATACATCTACAACGTCGATCACTTGCTGCGCGAAGCCGGGGTTCGCGAACTGGCGCGGATCGTCTGGTTGAGCAACGAATATGAGGTGGGCGATTTTGGCATGGGTGGCGTGCATATCAGACGCGGCGGCTATGTCATCAATGGCAAAACCTTCGCCGAATCGCTGATGGTTGAACGCGACATCGAGTGGATCGTGCGAGCTCACGTAAAAAAAGTGGATGCAGGAAAAATCCATTACGAAACGCTCGATGGCCAGTTCCATGAACTGGCATTCGATTTTTCGATGCTGATTCCACCATTTTCCGGCGTCGGTCTAAAGGCTTTCAACAAGGTGGGCGAAGATATTTCGGCCCAGATCTTCGCGCCGAGTGGATTTATGAAGGTGGATGCCGAGTATAGCCCGCGTCCCTATGTCGAGTGGAGCCCCGAAGATTGGCCCAAAACCTATCAGAATCCGATCTACAGCAATATGTTTTCGATAGGAATTGCGTTTGCGCCGCCCCATTTGATCAGCAAACCGATGCAGAGTCCGAATGGCACCCCGATCAATCCGGCGCCTCCACGCACTGGCATGCCGTCGGCGAAGATGGCGATTGCAGTGTCGCAAAGCATCCGGGATATGATCAGAGGCGCACCCAAGCCAACCAAAACCGCTTCCATGGCTCGTATGGGGGCGGCATGTATCGCCTCAACCGGTGTGGGACTATTCAATGGGACTGCGGCGACCATGACTGTTTTTCCGGTTGTGCCGGATTACGTTCGCTATCCCGACTATGGTCGCGACCTGGATTTGACTTCCGGTGAGATCGGGCTGGCGGGGCACTGGATGAAATGGACGCTCCATCACACCTTCATATATCAAGCCAAACTGAATCCGGGATGGTGGCTGATGCCGGACTGACCTCACAACGCCACCTAACGTTATCGGCAGGAGACAATGAAATGACCGGAATTGCAAATAAAGAGCCTTATCAGCAGGCCTACTATCCACCCGCTCCAACCCGATTCACACGGATGATGCGGACGCTGTTTTTGTGGCAGGCGGTGCGCTTCTTTGTAATTAACTTGCGTATGCTCAAGCTAATGCGCCACGATCACTGAGCAGGTTTTGTCGCCTTTCAACTGTGTTTATCGTCTATGTTCCGGTTGTGCGGTGACCCTAACAGCTTGCGGCTGTGCACGTCTTCAGCACTTTGGTGAGGCTATCGAATCCGCCGCCATCATGTATTTTCCGGAAACCCATTTTCTGGAGAATTTCTTTGCCGATGGCTGATCGACGGCCACTGCGGCAGTAAACCAAGATCTGGTCGTCTTTTTTCAGGCCGGGAACTGAACGAATTTTTTCTTCCAGTTGATCCACTGGAATATTGATTGCTCCGTCGACGTGTCCGCCCGCAAATTCATCGGCGGTACGAACATCGATGATCGTGGCATTCATTCGGATGCCATTAACCGAAATGTCTTTGGCTTTCGCGGAGACATTGGCGAATGTCAGGAGGAGAGCAACGATTACGGCGAGTTTGTTCATGGCACAAAAATCATTTCAAGGGGTTGGCAGGCACGGTTTTGGATCAAGGTTGATCCGCCTATGTTGCGGTAATGGAGAGTGGAGTATCTGTGACCAACGCATTGCTTGGCAATCACTCGAATGACACAGATCCGGGCGATTCGACTGGGTGTCCTTCCGCTGTCCAGCGTTCAAATCCACCAGCAAGCGAAAGCACTGCTGTATAGCCCATGCGTTGCAATTGTGCTGCGGCAAGCGCCGAGCGGCCTCCGGTTTTACAGTAGAGTAACAGGGCACTTTGCAGTCCGGCGACGCCAGGCTGGTTGCCAATTCTGAATTCGAGCACGCCGCGTGGAATGTTTACAGCACCGGGTAAGTGTCCGGCTGCATATTCATCGTATTCGCGCACGTCGATAATAAAAGCTTGCGCTGCGGCGGATAGCGCATCGCCGCAGCTGATTTCGGCGATTTGGGCCTTGGCTTCAATGACCAGTTCGTGGGGGGTGAGCGCCAATTCGATACTCCCTTCTTAAGGTACAGAGTTTTGTCGAGTGATTTGCACATCATACGGCGGCGATGCGTGGAGTAGAAGCAATTCACATCTTTATTGGTGGCTGCATCCACAACTCTTGGCAGTGCCATCTTCATTTTGGTGTCCGTTACAACCGCATCCGGTATGGTTTTTCTCGGGATGCGTGTGCTCATGACCACCGCAACATTCGACGTCGTGCAATTCGACGAGCGATTGAGCATGAAAAGCGCGCAAAGCTTCGGCGACGGTTGTGGGATCGGTCAGAAACACTTTGACGCCACGCCTGCGCAATCCGTTGAATTGTCCGCGCCCGATGCCGCCAGCGCAAATGATGGCGTCGATTTGGTTGGGTGTGGCACGGCAAGCGCTCGAAGAAACGTCAATTTCTTGAAACTGTTGCGAATTCGAATCCACGACCAGCAAGGCCGGTGTGGCACGGAAACTTGGTGTGATTTTCGACTCAAGCCCTTTTAATTGCGAGACGGGAAGACAGATTTTCATGGTGTGACTCCTGAAGTGGGAGAGTTGAATGGATCAAGGTAAGCCATCGCGGAAATCAAACTGTAATTGGGTCACATCGTTTGACCCGCCGTCCGTTGATTAAAGGTAGAAAACGGGAACATTGAACCTTGATGAATAATAATTGGCATATGCTACTATCTGCACATGCTTAGGTCAAGCTGGCAGATTCGCGGTTGTCTGCAATTATTTAGAGTATTAGAATTAGCGAATATTAAAAGTTTCTATACGGGAGTACAGCATGAAACACCTCATCATTGGGGGCGTTGCGGGTGGCGCCACTGCCGCTGCGCGCTTGCGCCGGATCGACGAACAGGCCGAAATCGTCATGATCGAGCGCGGTCCCTATATCAGTTTTGCCAATTGTGGTCTGCCATACCACATATCCGGCGCCATCGCAGAGCGGGACCAACTGCTGGTGACCACGGCCGATATGTTCCGCGAGCGGTATCGTGTCGACGTACGGCCGCTCACCGAGGCGATCTCGATTGATCGGGGCGCGAAGACGGTTCGCCTTCGCAATCTTGAAACAGGCAAGGAAATCGACGAATCCTATGACCGCCTGTTGCTGTCGCCCGGTGCGGAACCGTTTCGACCCCAGTTGCCGGGTATCGATTCAATGCGGGTGTTTGGCCTGCGTAACCTTCCCGATCTCGACCGGATCATGGCGCACCTGCAAGCCAGTCACCCGCGCCGCGCGGTGGTGATCGGGGGGGGCTATATTGGTGTCGAAGTTGCGGAGAACCTGCATGACCGCGGGTTGTTTACCACGCTGGTGGAAGGGGCGGACCAGATCATTGCGCCGCTGGATGAAGAAATGGCGGCAATCGTCCACTCACATCTGCGGGACAAGCACGTTGAGCTCTATCTGCACGATCACATCGAGCGCTTTGAGGATAAAGAAGACCACACCCTGGTGTTTCTGGAAAGCGGCAAGCGTTTGCAGGCCGATATCGTCGTGCTGGCTATCGGCGTACGGCCGGAAACGACTCTGGCACGGGCTGCCGCTCTTGAGCTTGCGCCCAGCGGCGGTATTCGCGTCAATGAATTCCTGCAAACTTCCGATCCCTCGATCTACGCAGTCGGCGACGCCATCGAGGTGACTCAGCAGATTTCCGGACGTACCGCGCTGATTCCCCTGGCGGGTCCAGCCAATCGTCAAGGCAGGCAGGCTGCAGACAACATGGTCCTCGGCAATATCAGCGCATACAAGGGCACGCTGGGTACCGCTATCCTGAAGGCGTTTGATCTCGCGGCGGCCAGCACGGGTCTCAACGAGAAGCAATTGCGGACGTTCGGTCTGGCGCATCGCTCCATCATCATCCATCCCGGGTCGCACGCCTCCTACTACCCGGGGGCACGTCCGGTCAGCCTGAAACTGATCTTCAGCCCCGAGGATCGCAAAATACTGGGCGCCCAGGCTGTCGGCGCCGATGGTGCCGACAAGCGGATCGACGTGATCGCAACGGCGATCCAGTCCGGCCTCACAGTGGATCAATTGACCGAACTCGAACTCTGCTACGCGCCGCCCTTTGGCTCGGCGAAGGACCCCGTGAACGTGGCGGGTTACGTGGCCGCCAACGTGCTGGACGGCAAGCATGACATCGTCTCCTGGCGTGAGTTGCGCGAGATCGATCCGGCGACCGTACAACTGATCGACGTGCGCACGGCGCAGGAATATGAGCTCGGTTCAATTCGCGGTGCCCGTCACTTTGACGTCAACGCCTTGCGCGAGCGCCTTGGCGAACTGGACCGGGAGCGCCCGATTATTGTTTATTGCCAGGTTGGACTACGTGGCTATCTGGCGCAACGCATCCTCAAACAATCTGGTTTTGCCGATGTCCGCAATTTGACCGGGGGCTACAAAACCTGGGCATGGGCGGTCGACAAGCAATCCAACCCCGACATCTTCGATTACGAGGACATCAAGCTGCGCGATCCGGCCGAAATCGAGGCCGATAACGCGTCTGCCTGCCGCCTGACCGTGGCCGCCGGGCGCCACCTACTCAACGCGGTCGGCCTGCAATGCCCAGGCCCGATCATGAAGACCTACAAGGCAGTTGAGGCCATGGAACCGGGTGAAGTGCTTGAGATCACGGCATCCGATCCCGCATTCGGACGCGATCTGAGAGCGTGGTCCAAGAAAACTGGCCATACGGTGATGGGCGTGGAGATCGAGAAAGGACTGGTTAAAGCGTTGCTTCGCAAGAACGCACCGCTCCCGGTTTCGCCAGCAGCCGAATGCGCGGCGCCACCACGTGACAAGACGACGCTGGTGGTGTTTTCCGGCGATCTGGACAAGGTCATGGCCAGCCTCATCATTGCCAATGGCGCGTTGGCCATGGGCAAGCCGGTGGCGCTGTTTTTCACTTTCTGGGGCCTGAACGTCCTGCGTCGAGCCGACGCGCCTCCCATCAATAAACCTTTCATGGATTCGATGTTCGGCGCCATGATGCCGGCGGGTGTCAGCAAGTTGAACTCGATCTCAAAAATGAACTTTGCGGGAATGGGCGCCAAGTTGATCCGCAAGGTGATGCGCGACAAAAAGGTGGATGATGCTGCCAACCTTTTGCAGAACCTTGTGGATGGCGGTGCGCAACTGATCGCCTGCCAGATGTCGATGGATGTGATGGGTATCCGTTACGAGGAGCTTATCGAAGGTGTCGAGTTGGGCGGTGTTGCGGCCTTCCTCGCAGAGGCTCAGGAATCGGCGACCACGTTGTTCATTTGACCTAGGATGGAGCGATGCCATTCTTTTCTGACAGGAGCAGTATGGCATCGCCCGCCTGAGCTATTCGCAAGGCTTTGCCTTGCAGAATAGCCAAAGCGACTTTGCGATGAGCGCGGGCGATGATGTTGCCGAATGTCTGTCGCGACACTCCCATCCGCAGGGCTGCGTCTGCCTGATAAAGGCCTTCGATATCAGCCAGTCGCATGGCCTCGACTTCATCCAGTTCCAGGTCGACTTCCTCCAGTTCGTACATCGGGATGCCTTGAGGCTTGAAATAGCGGGCAGTGACATCACACGCGACCTTGCGGCATTTTTGTGGCCTGGCCATGCTTTGATCCCTTTCAAACCGGTTGCCTCTGCGGTTACCAGACACAGCGGCCCGCCGAGGCGGGCCGCTGACCTTTATTCAAACAGCCTGGCGTTTAACCGCAGGTGCCGACTGCACCGCAGGCAGTGCAGAAGTCGCAACCATCTTTGCGGATCACCGTGTGGTTTCCGCACTCGCCGCAGAGTTTGCCGACAGTCGGGAGTACCGTATTGCTGGCGTCTTCCGGCGCTTGCAGGATGCCCATCTGCTGCACAGGGTAACCGGCTTCGTCGAGAATGCCGAGCATTGCGTAGCGGTGGATGATCAGGTTGGCGATGTAGGCCACCGTCGACGGGTAGGTCTGCTGCTTGCGCGAACCGGGGACAAAGGCCATGAAGTCGCCGAGCGGTTCGGGGTAGTCGAGCAACTTGCGCAATTTCATGCCGATCCAGGCTGGGTCGAGCACGCGCATGTCGAGCGAGAGCAGCTTGCAGAGACCGTCGAGCGCACGCGGATAGTTGCCTGAGAGCCACATCGAGTAGGGCCGGGTGACGCCGTCGGGCAGGGTGATTTCCTTGAGGCCCAGCACGAAATCTTCGCCGGTGGCCGGGTTGCTGACGTCGACCGTCCAGGAGAGGGTGCCGTCGGTGCCGGTTTTGGGTTCCTTGGTGCTGAACAGGGCGTCCTTGACCGGGGTTGGGCCTTCCTGCTTCAGGGCACCGAGTTGCTCGACACGCCACCGGATAATTTGTGCCATGGCCGAAACCACCGAGGGCAGGCGCTTCTTTTCGCCGTGCGGCGGCATCGCCATTTCAAAGGTATCGCCCGGGGTCTTGGCCAGCGTGTCCAGCTTCATTTCGAGCCAAGCACGGTCGTTGGCGCGCATGTCCATCGACAGGGTCTTGGCGACCGCGCCGAGGCCGCGCGGTTCGGCCGGGCCATTGGCCCAGACTTCGAACGGCCAAGCACGGCCTTCCGGCTCGACATGTCCGACAAACAGCGCGAACTTGCCGATGGGCGAATCGAGCATGTAGGTCCAGCACAGGTTACCTTCCGGCAAATTCGGGCGACCGGGCCAACGCAGGCTGGCCAGCACCGGCGCCGGCAGATTCTTGATTTCGAGGCGGCGGTTGGCTTCGGCGATGAAGTCCTGCGGCGCAGCCTTGCTGTCGGCCACGGGAGCGGCTTCTGTCTTGGCCGGCTCGACAGAGAGGACCGACCCGAGCACGCTGTTCGGGCGGTAGGTGGCGAGGCCCTTGAGACCGGATTTCCAGGCGGTCATGTAGAGGTCCTGGAAGTCGGTGTAGGGGTAGTCGGCCGGCACGTTGACCGTTTTGGAGATTGACGTGTCGATGAAGGGCGCCACTGCGGCGACCATGTCCTTGTGCGCCTGTGCCGAGATTTCCAGCGCAGTGACAAAGTAGTCGGGCAGGTGATTGACGTCGCCGCCCAGGTGTTTGTACAGGCGCCAAGCGTAGTCCTCGACCGAGTATTCCTTCAGCGTGCCATCAAGCATGCGCTTCTTGCGGCTGTAGGTCCACGAGAAGGGCGGTTCGATGCCGTTCGAGGCATTGTCTGCAAAGGCCAGCGAAATTGTGCCTGTGGGCGCGATCGAGAGCAGATGCGAGTTGCGCAGGCCGTGCTTACGCACCTCGGCCTTGACTTCATTGGGCAGGCGCGAGGCGAAATTGCCTCCAGAGAGGTACAACTCGGCGTTGAACAGCGGGAAGGCGCCGCGCTCCTTGGCGAGTTCAACTGAATAGAGGTAGGCGGTGTCGCGCATGAATTCGGAGAGGCGCGAGGCCATGGCGCGGGCTTCCGGCTTGTCGTACTTGAGGCGCATCATCGCCAGCATGTCGCCGAGGCCGGTGAAGCCGAGACCAACGCGGCGCTTATTGGCGGCTTCCTGAGCCTGGCGTTCGAGCGGCCAGTGGGTGGCGTCGAGCACGTTGTCGAGCATGCGGGTGGAGACGCGGATGACCTCGGCGAAGGCGTCGAAATCGAAACTGGCCTTGTCGCTGAACGGGTCGCGCACGAACAGGGTCAGGTTGATCGAGCCCAGGCAGCAGCAGCCGTAGGGCGGCAGCGGTTGTTCGGCACAGGGATTGGTGGCCTCGATCACTTCGCAGTAATTGAGGTTGTTGTCCTTGTTCATCCGGTCGAGGAACAGGATGCCCGGTTCGGCATGGTCGTAAGTGGAGGCCATGACCTGATCCCACAGATCGCGGGCACGCACCTTGCGGTAAACCCAGAGGCCGTCTTCGCGGGGATAGGCGCCGCTTTCGCGCATTTCGACATTGGGTTCGGCGCGATGAACCAGCTCGACGTCACGGTCGGCCTCGACTGCTTCCATGAACCCGTCAGTGACGCCGATGGAGATGTTGAAATTGGTGAGATCGCCCTTGTCCTTGGCGTGGATGAAATCCTCGATGTCTGGATGGTCGCAGCGCAACACGCCCATCTGGGCGCCTCTGCGGGCGCCGGCGGATTCGACGGTCTCGCAGGAACGGTCGAAGACGCGCATGTACGACACCGGGCCGGAAGCGCGCGACTGCGTACCCTTGACCAGCGCGCCGACCGGGCGAATGCTGGAGAAATCGTAGCCGACGCCGCCACCGCGACGCATGGTCTCGGCCGCTTGCGCCAGCGCGGTGTAGATACCGGGCTTGCCATCGACGGTTTCAACGATGGAATCGCCGACCGGTTGAACGAAACAATTTATCAGCGTGGCCTGCAAATCGGTGCCGGCGGCGGAGTTGATGCGACCGGCGGGGATGAAGCCGTTTTCCTGTGCCCACAGAAAGCGTGCTTCCCAGTGGGGTCTGTCCTTCTCGGCTTCCATCGCCGCGAGCGCATACGCCACCCGCTTTCTGACATCGTGAACGTTCGTTTCCTTGCCCTTGGCGTACTTTTCAACCAGTACTTCAGTCGAAATTTCCTGGTCGGGCAGGGGCGGGAATTCGGGTGGTTCGGGAATGTCAGTTAGCGACAGCTGTTCGGAAACGGGATTCATCAAGCGCTCCACGGTGCTCGTTTTGGTTGGTTGGGATGATGCATGAACAGGCAGTAAGCTACTATATATAGTGTGTTGGTGCAACAAGTTGACTATATATAGTTGTTTATGCTGCATGGCACAAAGCCCGATCGGGCATCGTAAGCAGTTGATTTGTGACGATTCCTGACGACGCGCGAAAAAAACCCGGCGCATGGCCGGGTGCGGCGTGGAGCGTCGGCAATGGTCAGGAGCCTACAGTCGTGGGCGGGAAGCCGACCCGGATCGTACCCCAGCGTTTGCCTTGTACCATTAGTGGCATCGAAAGGTCGCTCAGGACTTCACCGGTGTCTCTGACGTAAGTCTGGAACAGGAAAGGCGCATTGCTCTGGTTGGCGCGCACCGCACCGGTATCGGTCTGTTTGCGGCGGTAGCGGCTCTTCAGCAGATCGGTTGCAAAGTCGCCTGTTGGCGGTTGCGAGCACTTGCTGAAATGGGCGGGCATATAGCCCTCCATGTTGGTGCAGAGCGCATAGGCGCACCCTTCAATCTCGCTGCCCCAGCGGTCGTACAAAGGCGTCATGAGCTGCGCGAAGGCGGGTTGATACGAGAGATTGAATTGCGGTGGATTGGTGTTGGGAATTTGCGAATATTGTGTGTCCCAGAGGTTGTGCTGCGTGGAGAGTTGCTCCAGCTTCTGCTCCAGTTCCTGCTTGTAGCTTTTTACCTTGGCAAATACCGCGTCGTATTTGGTTTTGCCCACCCAATAGGCACCCAGAATAGCGATGACCCCTTCGGTTTCGTGACCGCCCTGAGCGGATTTTTCCGCCGATTCTTTGATCTCGTCGGCAAGTTGCTGCGTGCCGGTGGAGATATCCGCCGCCTGGGTTGAAATATGGGTAGCTTGCCCCTCGATCTCGTTGATCTGCTTTTCAATGTGAGCAATCGATTCAGCAATTCCCCGCAAATCGGTGGTCATGTGCTGGAAGCGCTCGCTGCTGCGCTGAGCGATTTCAGAGGCCTTCCGGGAATGCTCAAGCGTGGCGGTCGATCCCGCCAGCGTGCTGGATACCATGTCGCCCATACGGTGCATTCCGCCGGTGATCAGGTTGGCGGCTTCCTTGGCGTTGGTGGCCAGTTTGCGCACCTCGTCCGCCACCACGGCAAAACCGCGCCCCGCCTCGCCGGCGCGGGCGGCCTCAATGGCGGCGTTGAGGGCTAGAAGGTTGGTTTGATCGGAGATGTCGTTGATCAGGCCGGCGGTATTGAGTACCTGTCGGGTCTGATTCATCAGTTCCTCTATGGTCTGCGAGAACTTTTCCATTTCGGTGGCTGTCGCCCGCGAGGATTCGGTCGATTGCGACAACTCGGAATAGGCCACTTCAGCTTCGCGCGCGTTGCGTTCTGCTGCTTCGGTTATCTCTCCCGAGCTTTGGCTGACCGATTCGACAGCGTGTGCGACGGCGTCGCTGGCGGATACGATGGAGGCAGTCTATTCGCGTTGTGTCGCCGAAATGGCCACGACGCGCTTTAGCTGAAAGCCGATGGAGGCGGTGGCGGCGGCGATGCGGATGTTGGCGCTACGCACCTGCCCGACACCTGACTGCAACTCGCCGAGAAAAGTATTCAGATTTTGTTCGGCAGCCTTGAGCAGCGGAGAGTCTAGCGCCAGTTGGCGATCGAGATTGGCGGCATGATTACGCGACTTGGCAAAATTGCCCGCCAGTTTGCCGAGTTCAGCCGACAGCCTTCGGTGCTGCCAGAGCGCGGCGAGGCTCGTTCCGGCGGCGGCAATGAGTAGCAGAGTAGTGACCCATGGCATTCCGGCGAGCCATTCGACAACGGCTGCAACGGCCAGCAAAACGACGGTGGCGATGTGCAAGTACATGCTGTTTCCCCCAAGTTCCGTTTTTGTTGTTGCATCCAGGCCGACATTTCCACTCGGCAGTCTGCAATATTGCGCATTTTAAGTATGCTTGGCAACCGGTTACGGCGACAAAAAGGGGGAGACGACTCCCCCCTTTTGCTCATTCGACGGGATGCCGATGAGGCTTCTCGTCAGGACGATGTTCAATCCTTGTCTTTCAAGTGTGCCATGGCGACATTGGCGTTTTCGTAGATATGCGGCGCCACTTCACGATGTTTGAGCGCATCGCCCAGTCTGGCGCGCATGAAGGCGCTGGTGGTATAGCGGGTGACGGATTCATAGTAGGTCTTGACCACGTCGCGCACCATGTCGAAGTACGGTTCGGCCACGTCGACATCGACGTGGAAGTTGTCGTAGTTCACCACGGTAAACACTTTCTTGCCCAGACCGCCGACTTTCTCCTTGACCAGAGCTCGAATCCTCTCGACTTGCTCGACCTTGCGCAGGTGCAAGCCTTCAAAGTTCAGGAACAGGATGTTCTGGTCGGCGTCATAGTTGAAACGCTGTTCCAGCGGCAAGGTCAGGATGTCCTGACGCAGGCCCATCTTGTCGTCGCGGAAAATACGAGCATCCATTTCGGAAAGGTTCGGGCTGATCAGCGGCTTAAACGTCATCTGCGCCAGAATGTCCTTCTCAAGGTCGATGCCAGGCGCGATTTCGATCAGTTCGATGCCGGCCTTGACCAGGCGGAATACGCAACGCTCGGTCACATAGAGCACGTTCATGTTGTTGTCCGCCGCCACCGGGCCCGAGAAGGTGCGGTGCTCGACTTCGTCGATAAACTTCTTGGAGCCACCTTCCTTGACGATGCGCAGTTTGGAGTCTTCAACCATGATTTCCAGGTCACCCGCGGTGAAGGTGCCAACGAAGACAACCTTTTTGGCATTCTGGCTGATGTTGATGAACCCGCCCGCACCGGCCAGACGGGGGCCGAACTTGGATACATTCAGGTTGCCTTCCTTGTCGGCCTGGGCAAGGCCGAGCACCGTCAGATCAAGACCACCGCCGTCATAGAAGTCGAACTGATAGGGCTGATCGATGATGCTGGCAGTGTTGGTGCCGGCGCCAAAACTCATGCCGCCGGCCGGTACGCCCCCGATTACGCCGGGTTCTGCGGTCAGCGTCATTAAATCGGTGACGCCTTCTTCAGCCGCCACAATGGCCACGCCTTCCGGCATGCCGATGCCAAGATTGACGACGCTGTTGGCCATCAGTTCAAAGGCAGCGCGGCGCGCGATGATCTTACGCTCGCTCATTTCCATTGGCTGGATGGCGGACATCGGCACACGAATTTCGCCGGCAAAGGCAGGGCTGAACTGCTCGCCGAACGTCTGCATGTGGTATTCGGGCTTTTCAGCCACCACCACGCAGTCAACCAGAATACCGGGTACCTTGACCTGGCGAGGATTGAGCGAGCCACGTTCTGCAACGCGTTCGACCTGGGCGATGACGATGCCGCCACTGTTATGGGCCGCCGTGGCGGCGGAGAGCACTTCCAGCGTCAGCGCTTCTTTTTCCATCGTGATATTGCCGTCAGGGTCGGCGGTCGTGCCACGAATCAGCGCGACGTTGATCGGGAAGGTCTTGTATTGCAGGTATTCCTTGCCGTCGACCTCGACAACTTTGACCAGATCCTCGGTCGTGATCTTGTTGATCTTGCCGCCACCAAACCGTGGATCGACAAAGGTACCGAGGCCAACGCGCGAGATCTGGCAAGGCTTCTTACCGGCGATGTCGCGGATCAGGTGTGCGATCACCCCTTGCGGCAGGTTGTAGGCCTCAATCTTGTCGGCGATGGCCAGCTTTTGCAGTTTGGGTACCAGCCCCCAGTGGCCGCCGATCACGCGCTTAACCATCCCTTCGTGGCCGAAGTGATTGAGACCGCGCTCCTTGCCGTCGCCCTGGCCGGCGGCATACACCAGCGTCAAGTCGCGCGGCGAGCCGGCTGGCGAGAGCGGGTCTTCTCCGAGGAAGCGCTTCTCAATGGCGACTGCCAGATTTTCTGCAAAGCCAATACCAACGAAACCGCAAGTCACGATGGTGTCGCCATCGTGGATTAAGCGAACTGCTTCGGCGGCGCTGACAACTTTGTCTCGACGTGCGTTATTGTTGCTGACTACCTGATTCGACATTTTGTTACCTCTCCAGTGTTTGCTCGGGACAATCAAAATTGGCGAAGCTGAACGATGGGTTGTCACACTTCGCCGGCCTTATGTCTCCACTTCTATTTAAGTAATTTGCCTTCGGCTCCGACGACGACAATGTCGACAAAGCGTGAACCAATCCGGTTGTTGGTGCTGAAGTTGACGGAGAAACCTCCGAGTTCCAACCGGCCGAGCGAGGCCAGGGACTGCAACACCTTTTCCGAAGTCGGATTCTTACCGGCGCGCTTGATACCCTCTGCCAGAACCCTGGCGCCGACGTATTCCTCGAACACCGCGTACGAAATCAAAGTGCCCTCGGGAGCATACTTCCTGAACGCGTCGTTAAATTCCTTGACCAGCGGCGAGACGCCGCTATAGGGGTAGGGAACAGGTTGAGTGATGGCCAGTCCGCGTACATTCGCCATGCCAGCATATTTGGCGATGTCGAGTGGATCGACCACCGAAATGCTCATCATCATGCCGGGTCCGCCTGCGTCCCGGTACGCCTTGATGAAGAGACCCAGAGGCTTGCTCGTGGCGACGGTGATCACCGCGTGCGGTTGCGCCATGGCGATCGTCTTGACCGCATCACCCATTTCGCCGGTGAGGCGGTCATAGCCGGCCCGGGCGACGATCTGTGTGCCGTACTTGGCGGCGGCGGTTTCGACTCCCGCCAGCCCCGAGCGGCCGAAGGCATCGTCCTGGAAGAAGACTGCGACCCGCTTGATGCCAAGCGTCGCGAGATGGTCGACCATGTGGGCAGTCTCGTCAGCATAACCGGCACGGATGTGGAAAATCCAGGGATTAAAAGGTGTTCGCAATGGTTCGCCACCCGTGTAGGGGGCGATCAGTGGCATGGTTGCCTGCTCCAGTACTTTTTGCTTGAGAAGTTCGCCGATGTTGGCGGTGCCGGCGTAACCAATGAGCGCGACGGGTTGCTCGCGCGCAATCACAGCTTTGGTTTGCGCGATGGTTTCTTCTAGCTTGTAACCGTCGTCGACGACCACATGCTTGATCTTCTGGCCGTTGATACCGCCTTGAGCATTGATCTGATCGAAACACAGCTTGACGCCGAGCGCCATCTGCTTGCCAGTACTTTCGAGCACGCCAGACAGTGGCACGACTTGCCCGACAACCACTTGTGCCTGACCAATGCCGGCCCAGGTCGACATCGTCAAAGCGAGGGCGAGCGCGCCCAGCACTTTCCACATTCGACTCGGATGCGATTTATTGTTGCGCATCTCTTTCCCCCGTATTTGTGACGATGTGTGACGTCAGGTAACAATTCTAACAGAGGGAGGGGGCGGCTTCGCAAGTCATTTTGTGCGAGTTGGGAGCCCGCGGGCCGCGTCTTTCGTGGTTTTGAGCAAGATTGCGGGCGCTGCCCGGTGGGATCGTCTCATTCGTCATCTCCAAACAAAAAGGCCCGGTTTCCCGGGCCTCTACAAGCAATATGCAGAACGAATCAGTGACCGCCAGTTGCCTTACCGGCTTGTTCTGCGTTGTAGCGGGCCACCAGTGCTGCGATTACGCAGGAAGCGATGCGGGTTTCGGCGGTGTCGGCGCGGCTGGTCAGGATGATCGGGCACTTGGTGCCAAGCACGATGCCGGCGGTCAGCGCGCCTGCCAGATATTCGAGCTGCTTGGCGACCATGTTGCCAGCCTCCAGGTTGGGCATGGCAAGAATGTCGGCCTGACCGGCGACCGCGGACTTGATCCCCTTGGTCTTCGCGGCGCCCATAGATACGGCATTGTCAAATGCCAGCGGTCCATCCAGCAGACCGCCCTTGATCTGTCCGCGATCCGCCATCTTGCAGAGGGCGGCGGCATCCAGCGTCGATTGCATCTTGCCGTTCACGGTCTCGACCGCCGCGAGGATGGCAACCTTGGGTTCCGGTGTGCCCAGTGCGTGGGCGAGTTCGATGGCGTTCTGAATGATGTCGACCTTTTCTTCCAGCGTCGGCGCGATGTTGACTGCCGCGTCGGTGATCAGCAGCGGACGCGGGTAGGTCGGCACATCCATAACGAATACATGGCTGATACGACGGCCGGTGCGCAGGCCGCTCGTGCGCGAAATGACTTCCGCGAGCAGTTCATCGGTATGCAGGCTGCCCTTCATCAGCGCCGACGCATCGCCGCTGCGGACGAGCGAAACCGCGACGGCGGCGGAATCGTGGCTGTGCGCGGCATTGACGACGCGAATGCCGGAAATGTCGAGACCGTTTTCTTCGGCGACTGCGCGAATCTTGTCTTCCGGTCCGACCAGAATCGGTTCGATGATGCCGGCCTGATAGGCAAGCACCGGACCGCGCAGGGATTCGCGGTCACACGGATGGGCGACGGCCACTTCGACCGGCGGCCAACCTTTGACGCGCTCCATCAGGCGGCTCAAGCGGTCATGTTTGTCGTCGATGCGGATCTCAGGCAGATTGACCTGTTGCAGACGCTCGATCTTGTCGGTGGGGGCCAGTACTTCAGCGGTGCCGCGCAACACCTGCAAGCCATCCTGATTGGTACAAACGCAGTCGAACAGGATGTGCTTGTTGTGATCGAACTTTTGTTTAGCCGTGACCGTGATGGTGATGGTGTCGCCGATGGTGACCGGACGCGAGAAGTGCAGCGATTGGTCGACCAGAATCGTGCCGGGTCCGGGGAACTGGGTGCCGAGTACCGTCGAGATCAGCGAGCCGCTCCACATGCCGTGCGCGATGACTTCGCGGAACATGCCGCTTTCGGCAAAGCCCGGATCGATCACGGCCGGATTCACGTCACCCGTCATGACGGCGAAAATCTTGACGTCTTCGGGCTTTAGGGTGCGTTGCAGCGTCGAAGAGTCGCCGACATGAATCTCATCGTAGGTCTTGTTTACGAGATAACGTTCCTGCTGCATGGTAGCTCCTTGTGGGAATACTCGGTTTGAATAAAACGATTATAGCGGGGGGGTTCCATCGCGCAAATCGTTGGCGGCAAGCCACAGGGAAGTGCCGTTCGGTCCGAGTGCATTGCGAATAAGAAACCTTGGTTTTAACGTGGGTTTATGAACGTGGGTTGCTGTTCAGGAAGTCCTTTCGAGCAGGGAAGGGAGTGCCTACGCCTTCTTTTTCTTGGGGGGCATGACCACGCCTTCGGCGACCAGCACCTTGACGCCGTTTTGATTGACGCCCCAAGCGGCAAACTTCATCCGATTCTTTTCGGGGACGAGTTCGGCGACCTCGACGACCACTTCGATGGTGTCCTGGATATACACCGGCGCGAGGAACTGCACCGATTCCGAAACGAAAATGGTGCCTGGTCCGGGCAGTTGTGTGCCAAGAACGTTGGAAACGAGGCTAACCGTCAACATGCCATGCGCGATCCGCTTCTTGAAAAACGTTTCGCCAGCATACGCTTCGTTGACGTGTGCCGGATTGAAGTCACAGGTGACCGATGCGAATTGGTAGATATCGTTTTCGGTGATGGTCTTGGCGAAATAGGCGCGCTCACCGAGCGACAGTTCGTCGATGCTTTTGCCGAGAATATTCTGAAATGCCATGTTCACTCCCCTTGTTGTTCCGCGGGCAGGCTGGGAGGGGTGATCGTGCCCGAGCCTTCCAGTACCGTTTTGCCATGCTGGTTGATGGTCGTCGCCTTGAATTCGGCGCGATTGGCCGCGACATCGATGGCTGTCAGTTCGACACAGATTTCGATGGTATCGCCGAGAAAGACAGGCGCGAGAAAGCGCACGCCCAAGCGATTGATCGAAGTGCCGAAGCCCGGCAGTTTCATGCCCAGAATGGTGGTGATGAAACCGGCGGTTAACATCCCATGCGCGATGCGCTGCTTGAACACCGTCTTCTTGGCGAATTCCTCATTGACCGGCAATTGATTGTGATCGCCGGTTACGCCTGCGAACAGCATCATGTCGGATTCGGTCAGTGTCTTGGCGAAATAAGCCTTGTCGCCGACATTGAGTTCGGAAACGGTCTTGCCGATGCGTGCTTTCATTGTTCTCTCCCGCAACGACCGCAGTTGTTGCACGGCGGCTTCACTTCCGTCTCGCCGCGCGCGATGATTTCGCCTTCCTGATTGGTGCAGACGATATCGAACCAGATGCGGCATCGCCGGCCATCGAGCTTGAATACCTCGATCGTCGCCTCGATGGTGTCGCCAATGAAGGCGGGCTGAAGGAATTCCATCTCTTCGGCGATGTGCACCGTGCCATTGCCGGGTAATTGTGTGCCGAGCACTTTGGAGACCAGGCTGGCGACCAGGATGGTAGGCACCACACGGCGTTTGAGCGGTGTTTGGGCCGCGAATTCGGTATTGACATACAAGGGATTGAAATTACCCAGAATGCCGGCGAACTGGTAGACATCGGCTTCCGTCAGCGTCTTGCCGAAAGAGGCGCGGTCACCAATCCGTATTTTGTCGATGGTCAGGCCGATTGGGCCAAAGTCATCGGACCTCGATTGTTCTGACATAAGCAAACTCCTGTCATTGGCGCCGGCGCACTTGGTTGCGCCGGCGCGGTGTAGCCGCGATCAGATGCCGATCAGGCTCAGGCCGTTATCGACATAATAGGTGTAGCCGGTGAGCGACTTGGCGGCGTCACTGACCAGGAAAGTCGTGACTTTGCCCACTTCGTCGATGTTGAGCTCGTTGTAATGCGGCACCTTATTGACTGCCGCGTCGTACAGCGCATCGAAACCCTTGATACCGCTGGCGGCGCGGGTCATCAGCGGGCCGGGGGAAACCACCAGCGCACGAATGTGCTTCTCGGCCAACTCCATGGCGATGTAGCGGGTGACGCTCTCCAGCGCCGCCTTGACCGGGCCCATCATGTTGTAGTTAGGGATGACGCTGTTGGCGCCGTGATAGCTCATGTTGATCAGTGCGCCGCCATCCTTCATCAAGGGCTCGGCCAGTTTGGCCATGCGGATGAAAGAATGGCAGGAGACGTCCATCGCCAGCTGGAAGCCTTCCAGCGAGCAGTCAACGACACGGCCGTGCAGATCCTTGAGCGGCGAAAAGGCGATGGAATGGATCAGGAAATCCAGCTTGCCCCATTGTTTCTCAACCGCCTCGAAGACAGATTCGAGCTGACCGGGCACCAGAATGTCGCAAGGCAGAAAGATTTCCGCCCCGACTTCGTCAGCGAGCGGACGCACATATTGTTCCGCCTTGGCATTCAGATAGGTTGCCGCGATCTGGGCACCAGCCGCCTTGCACTGGCGGGCGCAGCCGTAGGCGATGCTGTCCTTGTTGGCCATGCCGATAATCAGACCCTTCTTACCCGAGAGATCCACCAAATTGCTCATAATGTGCTCCTTGCATAGTAAAAAAATCAGTGACTTGTACTGCGATGCCGAACGCAAACGCTGTATTCTGGCCCTCCCATGCCGGAGTGTCCAGTTTGAAAGCTATGCTGCGGGGGCCTGCCTAGGCGAGCCTGAGGTCGACCCGAAACTCCACAAATTCGCCGGGAGCCGATCTGACTGCGATGGAACCGCCATGTTTGTCGATAATCTGTTTGCAAATGTATAACCCAAGGCCGGAACCCTTGACGCCTTCGGTGCCCGCCTGTTTCAGACGTTCGAATCGTTTGAAAAGCCGGTTCTCGATATCCCTAGGGTCGATACCCGGACCTTCATTATAGACCGTCAGCGCAACGCCCCGCTCGCCGCGGCCGACCGTGATGCGGATGGTCGAGCCGCCCTTTCCATATTTGATGGCATTGTTGACCAGATTGTTGACAACAATTTTAAGGAGATTGACGTCGCCGGCCACGGCGGGCACATCGTCGTACTGGCTGACGATGGACATTTTCTTCAGGTTGGCCTGATATTCTGGTGTATCGACCACCGGAATCACCACGTCTTTGACCAGATCGACCGGCGCCGGCTCGAAAGCGAGGTTATTCAGCTCCATCTTGGAGAGATCGATGTAGCACCGGATCACGTCCTCCAGGTACTCGCAGTTGCGAATGATGGTTTCCAGGCCTTTTTGCTGTTCTGGCGTGAGCTCGCCGAAATAGCCGCCGTAGAGCGTTTGCACGGTGGTTTGAACCGTCGCGATCGGGCTCTTGAATTCATGCGCGACGATGGCCATCAGGTCGACCATCTGGGTTTCCTTGCTGTTATCCAGGCTCTTTACCGCGTTGGCGATGACATCCCGCAATTCGCCGGCAGTAAAGGGTTTGGGAATGTAGTCGAAGGCGCCCATCTTGAGCGATTCGCGCGTCGTTTCGACAGTGGCATAGCCGGTAAAGACGATCACCAGTTGGGCCGGTGTCTTCTCCTTGATCCGGCGCAGCAATTCCATGCCGCCCAGGCCGGGCATTTTCAGGTCGGTCACGATCACGTCGTAGCGTTCGTGCGACAGTTTTTCGAGCGCTTCCTCGGCCGACGAGGCGGTTTCGATCTGGTATGGACTGTGCCTCAGGATGCTGCGGCAACTTCTGATGACGATGTCTTCGTCGTCGACGATCAGCAGACGGACTGACTCATCCATGCGCGTGCTCCTCGGAATTGAACGGCAGATGAATGTCGATGCGCGTGCCGACGCCCACCTTGCTCTTAATGTTGATGAAACCGTTGTGTCGCTTGACGATGCCGTAAGTGACCGAGAGACCAAGCCCGGTACCCTTGCCGGTTTCCTTGGTCGTGAAGAAGGGGTCGAAGACCTTCAGCAGGTTTTCTTCCGGGATGCCGACGCCAGTGTCGGAAACCTGAATATGCACGAATTTGCCGTCAGTGGCGGTTCGCGTCACGATGATCAAGGTGCCGCCATCCGGCATCGCATCGGCGGCATTGACGCACAGATTGCTGAGCACCGATTTGATCTGGTTGACGTCCACCAGAATATTCGGGAGATCGTGTGCCAGTTTCAGTTCCACCTTCACGTTCTGGAAGGAAATGTGGCTGCGCACGATCGGAAGCACTTCGTCGATCAGGCGGTTGATGTTGGCGGGGGTTTTTTCAAGCTGGGTCTCGCGTGCGAAATTGAGCATGCCACGCACGATTTCGCGGCAGCGCAGGGTTTCCGCCTTGATGACCTTCAGGTCTTCCTCGTATTCGGTGCCTTCCAGCGATTCCAGCAAGACGTCGGTAAAGGCCAGCACACCGGTGAGCGGATTGTTGATTTCGTGCGCGATCCCCGACGACAACCGGCCCAGTACCGCCAGCTTTTCAGTGCGTGCGATGCGCTGTTCGACGTCCTCCATAAACTTGCGGTCTTTCTCCGCGAGCACGTCGACCATATTGTTGAACACTTTGCCGAGATAGCCCATCTCGTCGGTGGTGCGAATACTGACGCGTCGGTAATCGCCATTGGTGATGTCTTCTGCCGCCTTGACCAGCGCGGTGATTGGCGCGATGAAGTGGTGAACGAGGTAGGCGGCGAGAAAAAGCGAAAAGAGTCCGGTGAAGACGAACATCACCAGAAACGACTTATTGGTGCCTTCGACGATTCGTTCGAATTTCTCTTCAAGCAAACCGGTGTAGAGAATGCCGATAGTGTGGTTTTCGATGTCTTTGATCGGTTGATACGCTGCGATGACCCAACGTCCGATCACATTCGCACGGTCGCGCCAGACCTGGCCCTCCTGGAACACCTTGCGGAAGACTTCCGGCGACACCCTTGTGCCGACGGCGCGGTCGCCCCGTTCGTCGCGGACGCTGGTAGAGACACGCGTACCGCCCAGAAAGACAGTCGCAGAATTCACCTCTTTACCGCCCAGTTGCTCGTCGCCCAGTAGCGTCATGGCGCGGTCCAGAATAGAGGTGTCGTTGTTGACAAGAAAGACACCGTATATGACGCCGACAAAGGTATTATTGCTCCAGATGGGAGCGGCGACCTTGAGCACGAGCCCCCGTGTTTCGCGTTCCGGCGGGTTGTCGACGCCGTGCGAGGAGTGCAGCGTGATGGCGGCACGCGCGGCGAGAGCAGGGTCTTCCTTGTCGAGCGCGCCAGCCTCCATGACGTCGAAGCCTGAAACCGCGCGCTTGTCGCGCAACACGGCGCGGACGTAGATATCGTCCGCCACCGAGTCGCCCCAGTCGTTGAGATTGCGCGCACGTACCAATACCTTGCCTTCGGCGTCGGTGACGTTCAACACATCGAGGGTGGGTTCGCCCAGCCCCTGTAAGGCGCTGAATATCTGCGTGCGCTGGCGGTGCCCGACCGTGCGCTGAAAATCACGGTAGGACGCCAGCGAGGCGATCAGCCGCTGTTTGACGTACAGGCGGCTGTCATAGGCCTCGGAGAAGACGCCAAGCTTTTGCGCCGCCTCACCGTACGCCTGATGGACGATGCTGTGATTGATGACCATCTGCCCGACAAACAAAGACCCCAATCCGGAGATCAACACCACCGTCAGCAAGCTTAAAACAAGCTTGGTTTGCAGCGAAATCCGGATCGGGGGCAGTGATGCGGGCAATATCACGGTCGATTAGGTCACATTTTGCAACTCGCGCAGCAAGACATCCAGTTGCACGGGTTTGGTCAGCATCGCGCTATTGGCCGGCAGGAAACTGTCCTTGTCGTCGAGCGAGAAGCGGGAATGCGTGACCTGGTTGATGGCGGTGAGCAGGACCACCGGCGTATCGCGCACTTCCCTGTAGCGGGAGGATTCGCGTCGGCTCCTGATCTGGTACAGGAACTCGAACCCGGCGGTGTCGGTTTCCATCGACACGTCCAGCACGATCGCGTCGGGCCGCTCTTTCAAGGTTGCCTTCAGGCCTTCCACGCCGGAGTATGCCAGAACGACCTCGTAGCCGTGCGATTTCAGTACTGCTTCTAGGTTGTGCGTCAAATCCTTGTCGTCGTCGACCAGCAGAATCTTCTTCATTTGTTGCAGCTCCAATTCGGCTTACTTCACCAGTTCGTAAATGACGTTGCGCTTTTCCCAGGCTTCGTTGCGCTCGTACATGTCGATGGGGAATTCCATCTGCTTGAGTTCGACCGGGGCCACTTCCTTTTCCACTAGTCCCAGCGCCAGCGCGACACCGTAAAGAATCGACTCGGGACGCGGCGGACAGCCGGGAATGTAGTAGTTAACCGGAATGACCTTGTCGGCGCCGCCGGTAACGTTGTAGGTGTCGAACCAGGCGCCGCCGCCCGTCGCGCAGGAGCCGATGGCGAAGACCAATTTCGGGTCAGGAATGGCGTCGTAGGCGCGTTTGACCAGCGGCAGCGTCGGACGGGTCACGGCGCCGGAAATCAGCATCGCGTCCGCGTGGCGCGGCGAAGCGACAAGCTTAATGCCGAAACGCTCGACGTCGTAGAACGGTGTCAGGATGTTCAGGATCTCGATGTCACAACCGTTACAGGCGCCGGTGTTGCAGTGATAGACCCAGATCGACTTGGCGAACGCTTTTTTGCACAGATTCTTCAACATGCTTCAACTCCTATTTGCTGGGCCGTTCGTAGTGTTCGGTTTCCGCCAACACCTCGAGCGAAAAATTCTCGGTGGTCTTGCGGATCATCGCGCGCTGTTCGAGGTTGTCGTAGCGGAAACCCTTCAGATCGATGCGGTCGATGGAGTTTGTGTTCTCCATCTCATAGCACCGGCCGCAACGCTGGCAGGTCATCATGAACAGTTCGAGACGGGTCGTGATGTCTTCCTTGTTTTCACAGGCCATCTGGAAGCTGTTGCTCATCGTGATGGCGTCTTCCGGGCAGATGTCGGCGCAGCGACCGCAGTAGGTGCAGCGGGAACCGTCGTACAGCATGACGCGGAGTTCCTGGCAGACGTCGCGGGTCAGGATGCAGCGCGATGGGCAATGGTCCGAACAGCCGCCGCAGCCGATGCACTTATGGTGATCCCAAACTGGCGCGCCGCGGAAATTCTTCGGGGCCGGGGCCGGCTGCTCGGGGTAGTTCAGCGTCACCACGCCCGGCTTCATGACCATCAGGACTTGTTTGATTTTGCTGGTAAGCCACATGCTATTTCTCCTAGCGGGTTTAGCCGAACAGCGCGCCGGCGATGGCGCACAGCGAGACGAGGAACAGGCCGGCAAAGTACTTGAGCGCCTGGTCAATGCGGTAGCGCGGGTGCGTCGCCGAGAGCAGGCCGATGAGCAGGAACACCACGGCGGTCAGCACCATTTGCACGGCCAGATCGACGATGAACACGCCGGAATGCAGCAGCGGCACAAACATGGCGATCGGCAGGTACGCATAGAACATCTGCTTCAGCATCATGTAGAGCTTGAACAGCGCGTAGTTGGGGCCGCTGTACTCGATGAACGGCCCGCCCAGGATTTCCTGTTCGGCTTCAGCCATGTCGAACGGCTGGCGCGCGACAAAGGCTTGCAGACCGAAGAGCGACACCAGCACCATGACCACGCCGGCCCAGCCGTAGTTGGCGGTGGGGGTGCCGTAGATGACGGCTGTTAGATCGAGGCTTCCGGTCTTCAGGACACCAAGCATCAGGATCATGAACAGGATGGGCTCGACCATGATCATCGTCGTCATTTCACGGCTTGCGCCGATCAGGGCGTAGATGTTCTTGCTGGAGAACGCGCCGACGAGAACCGCCACCCCACCCAGCGTCAGCAGATAGACGAGGGAGATGGTGTCGGCGTAGTGCGTCAGCGCCGTAGCCTTGCCAGCGACCGGCAGGATGGCGATGACGCACAGGATCGAGGCCAGCGCGACCAACGGCGCCATGCGGAACGGCAGAATGCCGACGGCGTCGATGTTCTGCTTGCCGAGCAGCTTGAGCACGTCGTAATAGGACTGCACCAGCGTTGGTCCCTTGCGGCTCTGCACGCGGGCCGTGACGCGACGGACGATGCCGTCGAAGAACGGCGCTAGCGCCAGGAACAACACGATGTTGACGAAGACGAGCAGCGCGCCCCAGTTGTTGTCAGGCAATTGGTTCATGATTAGGCTCTTTCCGGAGTTTTTCTGGACAGGCGTTCCAGTTCGGCCTTGGTCATGGAACTGGATTTGCCCGATTTCAGGTCGATGACGGCAACGCGGTCGGTGCAGGAGAAGCAGGGGTCTATGCTGCCCATGATGATCGGGAAGTCACCGAACTGCTCGTTCAGCAGCATCAGCGGCACGGCCTGCAGGTTCGGGTAAGTCGGTGCCCGCACACGCCAGCGTTCCGGACGATTTTCTTCGCCGGTGATGACGTAGTGGATCGACTCGCCGCGCGGTGCCTCGATTGCAGTGATGGCGTGACGCAGCGGCGGAATCTTGTCCTTCAGTTCGACGAAGTATTCGCCTCCCGGCATCTTGTCCAGACACTGACGGATGATCTTGATCGCTTCGAAGGTTTCGATGACGCGGATCACCAGCGTCGACCAGACGTCGCAGTCGGTCAGTACGGGCACTTCGAACTTCACCTCGTCGTAGGCGGCGTACGGGTGATCGCGGCGGGCGTCGATATCGACACCGCGGGCGCGGGCGACCGGGCCGACCAGACCCCAGGCGATGGCTTCTTCCTTGGTGATCGTGCCGACACCCTTGGTGCGCTTGTGGATCGAGGTGTCCTTTTCGATGGCGCGGTGAATGACCATCAGTTCTTCCTCGACCTTGTCGATTACCTTACGGATGTCGTCGGCAATTTCCGGGGTGATGTCCTTGCGCACGCCGCCGATCAGGATCATGCCGTAGGTCTTGCGGTTGCCGGTGAGGCGTTCGCACAGCCACATGATCTGTTCGCGTACGCGCCAGGCCTGCATGAACACCGTGTCGAAACCGATCAGATGACCGGCCACGCCCAGCCAGAGCAGGTTGGAGTGGATGCGCTCAACTTCCAGCATCAGCGTGCGGATGAATTCGGCGCGACGCGGAATCTGGATACCGCCGGCCGACTCCACGGCTTGCGAGAAGGCTGTGGCGTGCACGGAGCCACAAATACCGCAGATCCGTTCCGCAATGAAGGGCACTTCGTTGTAGCTGACCTGGGTCTGGCAAAGCTTCTCGATGCCGCGGTGAGTCATGAAGCCGCGGTAGTCGCAACCCTTGATCGTTTCGCCGTCGACATAGACCGCGAAGTGTTCCGGCTCATGCAGGCTGGGGTGGAAGGGGCCGATCGGGACGATCTTGGTGCCCGGGGGCGCTTCGTCCAGTTGGTAGGCCACATCTTCGGCGCCCGGCGGCACGAGATCGTGCGGCACGTTTTTGCGCATCGGGTAGATGCCGGCCGGCCAGTCGTCGGCGACGATGAGCTTCTTCGGTTTCGGGTGGTTCGGGAACTTCAGGCCCAGTAGATCCATGTATTCGCGCTCGGACCAGCCGGCGGAGGGTAGGTCGGGCGTGATCGACTCGATGGTCGGGTCCGATTCCGGCGCACTGGTGCGCACGCAGATGAAGCGGTCCGCATCGTCAACCGAGTAGGTATGTACCAGCCCGATCGTGCCGTCGCGGTCGATGTTGTCGTAACCGATGCTGCACAGGTAGCGACCGTTGATGTCGGTGACCATCTTGGAGGTCTTGCGCACGGCTTCGCGCTTGACGTCGACCATGATGGTGCGCTCGTCCGACTTCTCGACGCAGACGACGTCGTCCTGAAGTTCGGCTTTCAGTTTTGCTTCAAGTTCTTTTCTCATCATGCACCTCTAGAATCCTTCGAAAATCAGGCCCCGTGCACATTGCCGCCGGTCCACTTCATGAACTTCTTGAAGGCGGCGTAAATGTGGCTGCTCAGGTAACGGTTGGAGTCGTTCAGGGTCTGGTAACCGCAGAGCCAGACGGCGCCGGTCTTTTGCTCGGCCCCACCCGCACGCCGCAACCAGGCGGCAAACAGGTAGGCCACAGCAAGAATGGCGAGGAGTATCAGAGGCATGATGAACGCCACTCCCGCTGGGCCGCCTGCACTTGGGGTACTGAACGTGATCCCCGCCCACGATTGCGCCAGGGCAGCCTGGGTAGCGGGATCGGCGAATGTCGCTTGCACGATGGAACCTTCCGAGATGGCGAACACGCGGGAGAACAACCCCACGAACAACCACGGGAAGAAACCCTGGATCAGACAGATGATGGCCAGAATCGCCTTCGGGAACAGCATGACGCCGTCGACCTCATGCACGTTCGGGTTCTTGCTCCATTCGATGCCAACGGAGGTGAACGTCATTCCATATAGTTTTACGGTAAGAGCCAGCGTTATTGCGCTAGTTACCAAGGCAATGATCCCGAAGAGAACGAATATGCCGCCCGATTTTGCGGAAAGTAAGCTACTCGAGATAATTGCCCATTTGCTGACGAAACCACTGCTAGCAGGAATGCCTGCAATGGAAATTGATGCGATAGCAGCAAAAATCGCAGAAATCGGCATAAGTTTCATCAACCCTCCAAGATGATCAAGATCCTTTGTGCCGGTGGCGTACTGCACGCTGCCGGTGCAGAGAAAGAGCAGACCCTTGAACAAGGCGTGGTTGAAGGTGTGGTAGATGCCACCGATCAGCGCCAGCACGGCCAAGCCTTGCAGCAGCAGGTTGCCGGAGAGCAGGAAGTACTGGCCGACACCGATGCCGAGCAGGATGTAGCCCATTTGTCCAATCGATGAGTACGCAAGCAGCCGTTTGGCGTCGTGCTGCTTCAGGGCTTGAACCGTGCCGATGAACAGGGTGACCACGCCGAAGCAGGCGAGCACCAGGCCGAGATTGCGGCCGTCGGTCAGTTGCATGTCGGCCGGCACCATCCAAAACAGCGTGCGGACGATTCCATAGACGCCAGTCTTAATCATAACGCCGGACATTAGTGCGGATATCGGTGAAGGTGCCGATGAATGGGCGTCTGGCAGCCACAACTGGCCGAGCGGGAACATGCCGGCCTTCATGCCGAAACCAAGCAGTAGCAGGGCGTAGATCAGACCGCGGCTGGAACCGGAGATCTGGCCAAGGCCTTCGGTCAGGGCGTGCAGCGGAGTGCCGGCGCCGGCGTGCGGAATCATCATCGCGGCGGCGAAGATCACCAGCCAGGCCAGTTCCATCAGCACCAGATACTTGTTGGCGCTGCGGGTGATGGCGGTGTCGTGATGATCGAAGCGGATCAGGAAGAACGAGGCCAGGGTCATCATCTGCCAGGCGATGGTGAAACCGGTCGTCAGGTCATCGACCGTGACGATGCCGACCATGCCCGCGATGAAGATCGGGAAGGCGACGAAGAAACCGCGCAGGCTGTAATGGCGATAGTGTTCCATCTCCATGTAGCCGATGCAGTAGAAGGCGGTCAGTGATGACGTCAACGCGATTAGCGCCAGGAAGAGCGCCGAGAAGCCGTCGATCAGAAGGGGAACGGTGAGACCGCTGAAATGTAGTGTGTGGCTCTCGGTCACGCCCGCGCTGCCGGCGAGCACCTTGACGCTGATCGTGGCGAAAATGAGCGCCGCGACCAGCGAGAACAGGAAGTTCAGACTTCCCGCAAACTTGCGGTTACCGGCGAAGAGCGGGGTGACTACCGCCGAAACGACGAGCAGCCCAAGCCCTGTTAGCAAACCGTTGTAGATATTGAAATCCATCTTGAATCACTCCTTGCTGTTCGCACGAACCAGGTCGATGACCGCGTCGGCGCTGTCCAGGATGTCCTGGCTGATTTCTGTTCCGTAATCCGTATTGGCGGCGAAGATGCCGAGCAGCCAGACATCCTTGCCGTAGTGACGGAGCACGCTGCCGGCGGTAGACAGTGCCAGCTTGTGCGTCGACAACCCGCCGCGCGTGGCCTCCAGTTCTTCCAGCCGACCGAGAACAAGCGAGCCTGCTTCGGCTTCGCCGCCCTCGACGGCATCGATGACCAGCACGTTCCTGACATCGCTGTCGGCGATAGAGAACACATGGTTTTCGATGACGTCTTCGGCGTTGACGATCTGGTGCGACCCACGATCGGCCCATTCCCGACTGAGGCGGTCGGCGATGACGACACCGACCGCATCGTCGTTGCGCAGCAGATTGCCGATGCCGACCAGGCAGGTCGGCTCCGACAATATCTGGCGCAGGCCCTGGTCGAGCGGAATCATCAGATAACCTCACCCAGCGTCTTGATCTGGCGGTAGGTGTAGACCGGGCCGTCGGTGCAGACCAGGGTCCGGCCGATGGCGCAGTGCTGACACTTGCCGATGCCGCACTTCATTTGGCGTTCGAGCGTCGAGATAATGTTGTCTTCGCTCATGCCGCGCTTCATGAAGTCGTCAATGACGCTGTTGAACATGATCGGGGGGCCGCAGACGAAGGCGACGGTGTTGTCCACCGGCACGTTGGCTTTTTCGATCAGCGTGTTCACATAACCCACTTCACCCGTCCAGCCCGGTTCGGCGCGGTCGATGGTGATGTAGGTTTCGAAACCGTCGGTCTTCTGCCATTCCTTGATGTCCGGTTGGTAGAGCAGGTCTCTGGCGCTACGCGAGCCGTAGAGCAGGATGATGCGGCCGAAATCCTTGCGGTGTTGCAAGGCATGGACAATCGAGCTTCTAAGCGGAATCAGGCCAATACCGCCAGCAACGTAGATGATGTTCTTGCCCTTGATGTCTTCGAAAGGGAAGCCGTTGCCGAAGGGGCCGCGGACGCCGAGTTTGTCGCCCGGCTTCAAGGCGTGCAAGGCGTTGGTTACCTTGCCGACGGCGCGCACCGTGATGTGGAAGCGGTCATTCTCCGGGCTGGGTGGCAGCGATACGGCGAACTCGCCGGCGCCGAACACCGTGCACATGATGAATTGACCGGATTTGATCCTGAAATTCTTCTCGACTTCCTTGTCGAGAAAGGACATGTAGAAGGTTTTGACCTCCGGCGCCTCGTCGGCGATTTCGTCAATATTGACGACTTCCGGAAAGGTGACGATCGGGCAGAGACCGTCGTTCTTCTGGCAGGTTTCTTCGTGACGGAGTGAATTGCACATGATGCGGGCCTATGCAGTGGTTTCGCGGCGGAGGTACTGGACGACATTGGGCAGGCCGATGTCGCCCGGGCAAACCCATTGGCAACGGCCGCAGCCGACGCATCCGGGGCGCAGGTACTTCTTGGATTGAGAGAACGAGAGCTTGCAGAAGAAGCGCTTGTTGCGGCGGTCTTCCACAGGCTGACGCGGATTGTGGTCGCCAGCCATGCGCGTGTAACCCTCGAAGGAGCAGGAGTCGCGTGTACGCAGGCGTTCGCACTCGCCGTCGCACATCTTGGCGTCTTCGATGTTGAAACAGCTGCACGTCGGACAGACGAAGGAGCAGGCGCCGCATTCCACGCATTGGTTGCCGATGTACTCCCAGATTTCGTGCTTGACGAAGCCTGTGGTGATGCGGTTCATCGCACGCGAGATCCAGGCCTTGTTGTCTTTGGCCAGGGCCGGGAAGGCTTCGACGGAGCGATCGACAACGGCATCCTTTTCTTTCAGTTGCCGTGCCTCGGCCGGTGTCCAGCCGCGTTGGTCGGCGATGGCCTGGCCTTTTTCGCTGCCGACCTGAACCAGATAGCCATCGGCAATCTTGGTCAGATCGAGATCGTAACCTTCGTCGGCGGCCGGGCCGGTGTGCGTGCACACGCAGAAGCACTGGTCCCACGGGCGGGTGCAGGTGTTGGTGATGAGGATGCTCTGGCGGCGATGTGCCAGATACACGTCATCGACGTATTCCTGACCGAGGAAGAAGCGGTCGAGACACTGGATGCCGGCCAGATCGCAGGGACGCAATCCGAACAGCACCTTGGGCTTCTCGGCATAAGCCTTTTCCATCGTGACGTTTTGGGTGGCATCGTCGTAGCGGTATTGCAGAATCCGTTCCATTTGCGGGAACAGGATTTCCTTGACCGGCATCGATGGAATGGCGGCATCGAGGTCGAGCGCATCGAGGTCGCTCAGCACGTCGAAGAACACCTGACCGGATTGTTGATCGACCTGCGGTCCGTAAATCTCGTGGGATTTACAGAGTTCTTCCGCCAGCTGCTTGATTTCCTGAGAAGTCGCGAAGTACTTTGACATTTGATGCCTCTCCGTTCATGCCTCTTCAATTCGCACCGGGATGACGCTCTCTTCGCCGGCGGAGAAGGCGTCGTCATACTTGATGAGAAAATCAGAAATCATGTTCTTGATGAAATAGGGAATGTAAGCGGTGCCCGGCTGCATATCCGGACACACCTTGACGGCGATCTTCATGGTGGTACCCGCGCTGCAAGTCACCTGCACGGTCCATTTATCCTTGACCTTCAGCTTTTTGGCGTCGTCAGGACAGATTTCCACGTAGCCTTGCGGGTAGAGCAACAGGGTCTGGTCGTACTCGCGGCGCGGAATCAGCGTCTTGCGCATCAGATTGTTCTGGTGCCAGAAGTGCTGGGCCTTGCCGACCATCAGCGCAAACGGGAATTCCTCGCTGGTCTTGGGCTTCGGATATTCGATGCGGACGGCGTGGAACTTCTTCTTGCCTGCGGTGGGGAAACCCTTGGGGTCCCAGTGCAGGCCGTAGCCGCGACCGAGGCGGTCGTGCGTCAGATCGGCATAGCTGGGAACGCGCTTGGCGATATCGGTGAAGACGTGGGCAGCGTCGCAGTACCCCCAATACTGGCCGGCTTTCTCGGCCATCAGTTGGTAGAGGTTCCAGCCGGGCAGCGAATTGCTGAGGTTTTCGGTGTTCTGGCGCGTGAGTTGGACTCGGCGATCGCTGGCGGTATAGGTGCCGTCGGTCTGGTTGAACGAGGTCAGCGGCAGGATGACGTCGGCCAGATCCATGAACGGATTCTTGAAGGCGCCGCAATACACGACGAAGTCGAGGTTCTCGATGCGGTCGCGGTTGCGGATGATGCCGTCGTCGTGATCGACCACGAACAGCGCCTTCAACGGCGAGCGCGCATCGGCCAGGCTACGGAAGACGCTCTTGCCCGGCTTGCCGGTCATCCCCATGTCGTAGGTGCCTTGCAGGTTGCTGATGCCGGCCACCGGGATCAAAGCGGAGTGCTCGTGATCCATCTTGTCAGTGAGGAGGGCCAGATTGGCGATAATTTCCGTGGTCTGTTTGTCGAGACCCGAGATGCCGGTCGAGAAGACGATGACCACCGACTTGGCCATATTCAGATAGCGGGCCTCTTCCTCGATCTCTTCATAGCGGATGCCGCTCGCGTTTTCGAGCGCCACCGACGAGATCGAGCGCAGCGCCGCGATGTAGTCGGCGTAACCCGGAATGGCGTCGAGGTTTGCCTGACGGTCGTGATTCATCGTCCGCACGGCGTAGAGTGCCTTGGCCAGCGCATTCAGCAGCAGGCCCTTAGTGCCCGGCTTTTGCTGGTAGTGCTTGGTAGACAGCTTGGCTATTTGGGTGCGGGCACTGCAAATGGTTACCACGCGGGCACCGCGCATCTGCGCGGCATGGATATTGCCGCCGATGACCGGGTTCTGCCGCGTAATATCGGTCCCGACAACCAGAATGTAATCGGCCTTGTCGATGGCGGTTAGCGTGCCGATGGCGCCGGGGTAGCCAAAGGCATGCGTCAGCGCCGCCATGCTGTTGTGGTGGCCGGCTTCGGCACCAACGCCAAGCACATCGGTCTTGAAGATATCCCTGGCCAGTCGGGTCAGCGCGAAGTTGTCTTCGTTTGACGAGCGGGCCGACGCCAGCACGCCGATCTCACCCGAGGGGCCGGAGAAATCGCGCATACGCTCGATTACCCAGTCGATGGCCTCGTCGTAGCTGGCGGGGCGCAGCTTGCCATTCGACCGGATCATGGGCGTGGTGATGCGATCGTTGGTGTTGAGCAACTCGTTGACATGCCAGCCGCGGATGCAGAGCTTGCCCTTGCTGACCGGATGCCCGATTGACGGTGATACGCCGAGCACCGCTTTGCCATTGGTTTTCAGGAACTGGCCGCAGCCTGTTCCGCATAAATTGCACACGCACGCCTTATAGTTCATAAGAGCACCGAGCCTTTCGTCTATTCAACAAAACTTCGGGAAGGCAGGCGGCTAAAGGGAATGCCACCTGCCACGTTTATCTGGTCCCGCGACAGACTGAGCAGCCGCCGCATCGTCGAGAGCAACGTAAAGGGCGCCACGGGTTTATCGACAAAGGCGTCGACGGGCAGGGCCGTGCCGTCGCGCGCCTTGTCGAATCCGGCCTCGCTCGAAACGGCGGTCAGCATCAGAATCGGGACAAAACGCAAATTGGCTTCAAGGCGAAGCTGCTGGGCGACGCCGAACCCTTCTTTGGGATGGGACATCATCACGTCAAGGATGATGAGATCAGGCGAGCAAGTGCGCGCCAGCGCCAGGCCCGATTTGCCTTCAAAGGCGAATTCCACGTCGTATCCGGCGCTGTTGAGAATGGCGCGGTAGCTGTCGATGACATCGCGATCGTCGTCGATGCAAAGCACGCGCGGGCGCTTTTCAGCGGTTGTATCGGCAATCTCGGTCGGCGTGACGTCGCGGAGCGCCGCTTCTTCGGCCAGGGTACGGGCGAAGTAGGCCGACTTTTCCAGCGCGACGGAAATGTCGAAATCCTGCACAAAGACGTTTGCCGGCACCTTCAGCTTGACCGAAGTGCAATTGACGAAGGCGCAGATGCCGGCGCCGACCAGTTCTGTTGCAATTTCCTGCGCCACCTGGCTGGGCACCGCTAACACTGCAATCAATACTTTTTCGACCTGAACGACTTCGGTGACACGCTCGATCGGCAGGCAGGGTGTGTAGTCAAAAGTGGTCTCGACCTTGGCAGGGTCGATATCAAAGGCAGCGATGATGCGGAGGTCGGGGCGCAGGCCGTCCAGGTAACTGACAATGGCGCCGCCGAGTTTGCCCAATCCAACCAGAACTACTTTCTGGCCACCTTCGCCCTCAATGATGAGGCCGAGTTCCTCGATGATGTTGTCGGTGAAATAGCCGTTCTTCGGGGTGCCGATCGTCTTCAGGGACATCATGTCTCGACGCACTTGCGCCGAGGTGATCGAGGCTTCTTCCGCGAGTTCGTGCGAATGGAAGCGTTGCTTGCTTTGCTGGCGCCAGCGGAAAAGTATTCGCCGGTATATGCACAGTCTTTCAACGGTCCGTTCTGGGATGGGGGTCATGTGGATGGTCCTCTACGACGATGTGAAAGGTATCACACTGTGAAAAGTTTCACAATGTGAAGTTTTGAACGAAATCAAACTGGGTATTTTTTGATTTAGATCGCCTGAATCGTGTTTTTTCACTGTTAAGATTCGAGTATTGGTGTCAGGCATGGGGCGAAAGAGGTAAAAAGTGCTGGGCAACCAACCGATTACGGTTTTTTTGCACATCGGCTTTGTGAAAAGTTTCACATTGTGAAATGTATAACAGTTCGGGGGATTTTTCTTTGATTTAGATCGCATGGTTTGCAGAGATGGGTGGAAAGCCCCAGAAAAGACAAGAATCATGTGGGTGTTTTCCTATCCGGGAGGTTTTCGGTCCCGTGTCTTCAATCCGGTAGAAGGGTCTCGAAGCCAATACAGGCGGGTCTTCCGGGGGTGCGATCTGAGTGGGGTATCGGTTTTTCAAACCTTTCGGAGGTACAAGGGGAAATGAGTAACAACCAGAGTGAAAGCGTGACCGACGTTGTCGAGCGCGTTGTAGCGAAACACGGGCGGGACGCTACCTATATGGTGCAGATCCTGCGCGAGGTTCAGGAGGTGATGGACTGGATTTCGCCGGAGGTGATGGACGAACTGCAAGCCGCACTGGGCGTTCCGCGCACCAAGATCGAAGGCGTGGCAGGGTTTTATTCCTTCTTCTATCTCGAACCCAGGGGGCGCTACCGGGTGTTGTTTTCCGACAACATTACCGACCGTATGCTGGGCAACAGGGTTTTGCTTGACCGTATGTGCAGCAATTTGTGGGTCGAACAGGGCAAGCTTTCGGAAGACGGGCTGGTCAGCGTCGACACCACCTCATGCACGGGATTCTGTGACCAGGGTCCGGCCGTACTGGTCAACAACGTTGCAATTACCCACCTGACTGACGAACGCATCGACCAGATATGCGACCTCATTCGCGAGCAGGTGCCCGTGGTTGACTGGCCAACCGAATTCTTTGAATACCAAGACAACATCCGCCGCAAGGATTTGATTCTCAACAGCAATATTGCCCCGGGCGAAGCGATTCGCGCGGCACGTGCGCGGGCGATGGCACCGTCGGCGATGAGTCTTGGCCGTGGCGATCACGCACGGGCCGAAGTGGAATCTCTGCGGATGCGCGCCCTCTCGCCGGTCGAGTGCATGCCGGCCACGCATGAGAATCCGGGCGGGTCGGTCACGCTGATCAGCGAAATGCGTCGCTCCAACCTGCGTGGCCGTGGCGGTGCAGGCTTTATCACCGGCCTCAAGTGGGAGGCCTGCCACAACGCGCCGCTCAAGCCAGGTCAGCAACGCTTTGTGGTCTGCAATGCCGACGAAGGCGAGCCGGGCACTTTCAAGGATCGCATCCTGCTCAATGCCTACGCCGATCTGGTGTTCGAGGGCATGACCGTGGCCGCCCTGGCCATCGGCGCCCGGCGCGGCTTTCTGTACCTGCGCGGCGAGTACCGGCACATGAAGGATCACCTGGAGGCGGTTTTGAGCCGTCGCCGGGAACAAAACCTGCTGGGCGAGAACATCCTAGGGGTTCAGGGTTCGGAGTTCGATATCGAAATTCATCTGGGCGCGGGTGCCTATGTCTGCGGCGAAGAATCCGCGTTGATCGAATCGCTCGAAGGCAAACGCGGCACGCCGCGCAACCGTCCGCCTTTCCCGGTGACGCATGGGTACCTAGATCAGCCGACCATTGTTAACAATGTCGAAACCTATGCCTCCGCAGCGCTGATCATGATCATGGGGGGCGAGGCCTATTCGCGGCTGGGGACGCCGAAGTCGGCGGGCACCAAGATTCACTCGATTTCCGGCGACTGCGAGCGGCCCGGTATCTACGAATACCCCTTCGGTGTTTCGATTGCAGAGATGCTTGAAGACTGCGGTGCGCGTAATGTGCAGGCGGTGCAGATCGGCGGACCGTCAGGGGTGTTGCTGGCGCCTTCCGAGTTCGATCGCCGAGTTGGTTTCGAGGATGTGCCGACTGCCGGTGCGTTCATGGTCTTCAACAATGGGCGCGACATGTTTGAAGTGGCCAAGAATTTCACCCACTTCTTCCAGCACGAGAGTTGCGGCTTTTGCACGCCCTGCCGGGTGGGTACATCGTTGTTGACCAACCTGATGGACAAGCTCGATTCCGGCCATGGCAGCCCCTACGACTTCAACGAAATCGAGAAGATGAACCAGTTGCTGCTGTCGATGAGCCATTGCGGTCTCGGGCGCACGGCCTGCAATCCGGTGCTGCACACCATCGCCAAGTTCCGGCACGTCTTTGACAAGCGGTTGATGAGCGACGACTTTGTGCCCGCCTTCGATCTCGACAAGGCGCTGGCAGTGGCACGGCAGATGACCGGGCGCGACGACGAGGGCGCGCACCTGAAGACCATGGTTTCGTTCGGAGAACACTGAAAATGGCCAAGACTTTTACCATTGATGGCAAGGTCGTTCCCTTTGAGGAAGGCGAAACGATCATCCAGGCGGCACGCAAGGCCGGCGTCTATATTCCTCATCTGTGCTATCACCCCGAGTTCAAGCCGCATGGCTCCTGCAAGCTGTGCACTGTCAAGGTCAACGGCTGGCAGACTGCCTCCTGCACGATGCGGGCGGGCGAAAACATGGTGGTGGAGAGCAACACCGACGAGCTGAACAGCGAACGGCGGACACTGACGCAAATGCTGTTTGTCGAGGGTAACCATTTTTGCCCGGCCTGCGAACGCAGCGGGGAGTGCAAGTTACAGGCTACCGCTTACGACCTGGGCATGATGACGCCGCATTTCGATCACTTCTTCCCGAATCGGGCAGTCGATGCGTCACACCCGGACTGGATGCTCGATTTCAATCGCTGCATTCTCTGCTCGCTGTGCGTGCGGGCCTCGCGTGATGTGGATAGCAAGAACGTGTTTGCGCTGACCGAGCGGGGTATCAAGACCAAACTGATCGTCAATTCAAAATCGGGCAAGTTGGGCGATACCAATTTTTCAGTGACCGACAAAGCTGCCCAGGTGTGCCCGGTCGGCGTGCATATCAGAAAGCGTCGCGGCTTCGCCGTGCCGATCGGCGAACGCCGCTATGACAAGGCGCCGATTTCCGATCTTTCCCATGAAGCCGCCGTGGAGGTGAAGTGAGATGAACGCACCGGAAAAGAAGAAGCTTAGAGTTGCCACCTGTTCGCTGGCAGGCTGTTTTGGTTGCCACATGTCGCTTCTCGACATCGACGAACGCATTTTGACCTTGCTGGAATATGTCGAATTCGACCGCTCGCCGATCACCGACATCAAGCATTGCGGTAAGTGCGACATCGGCATCATCGAAGGCGGTTTGTGCAACGCCGAGAATGTGCACGTGCTGCGCGAGTTCCGCGAGAACTGCTCGATCCTGATCGCCATGGGTGCCTGCGCGGTCAATGGTGGCCTGCCGGCGCAACGCAACAGCCTCTCGCTGCCCGAAATTCTGGAAGAGGTCTATTGCAGCATGGCCAACGGCATCATTCCGAACGATCCCGAACTGCCGCTGCCGCTCAATAAGGTGCATCCGATCCACGAAGTGGTGAAGGTGGATTACTTCATTCCCGGTTGCCCTCCCTCAGGCGATGCGATCTGGAAAGTCCTGACTGACCTGCTGGCTGGCAAGCAACCCGAGCTGAGCCACGAACTGCTGCATTACGACTGATTGAGGTATTGAAATGACATATAATCTGGAAACTGCCCAGAACCCCGAAAAGCTCCGTCGTGTGGCCATCGAGCCGGTATCGCGCGTGGAGGGGCACGGCAAGGTCACCATCTTGCTTGACGACGACAACAAGATTCATCAGGTTCGTTTGCACATCGTCGAGTTCCGCGGCTTCGAGCGTTTTATTCAGGGACGGCCCTATTGGGAGGTGCCGGTGCTGGTGCAGCGTTTGTGCGGCATCTGTCCGGTGTCGCACCACCTGGCCGCCGCCAAGGCGATGGATGTGATCGTCGGCGCCAAGAAACTGACGCCGACCGCTGAAAAAATGCGCCGCCTGATGCACTACGGCCAGATGCTGCAATCGCATGCGCTGCACTTCTTCCATCTCTCGTCACCGGATCTGCTGTTTGGATTCGAGAGCGATGTCGGTCGTCGCAACATCGTCGGCGTGATCAATGCCTATCCTGAAATTGCCAAGCAGGGCGTTCTGCTGCGCAAATACGGCCAGGAGGTGATTCGTCTGACTTCGGGCAAGCGCGTGCATGGCACGGGCGCGGTGCCGGGCGGCATCAACAAGTCGTTGTCTGACGATGAGCGGGCCTATCTGCTCAAAGACGCGTATCAGATGATCACCTGGGCGCGCGACGCCGTCCATCTGGCCAAGAAACTGCACAATCAGGACCCGGCGCTGTACAACAGTTTTGGCGTATTCCGCTCGAACTTCCTGTCGCTGGTTGGCCACAAGGGCGAGATGGATCTTTATCACGGCAACCTGCGGGCGCGCGACGACATGGGCAACCTGATCTTCGACGGCGTCGATTATGCCAATTACCGCACCTATATCGAAGAAGAGACCAAACCCTGGACCTACATGAAGTTTCCCTTCATCAAGTCGCTGGGCAAGAAGGACGGTTGGTACAAGGTCGGACCTTTGGCGCGGGTGCAGAACTGCAATTTCATCGATTCGCCGCTCGCCGAAATCGAGCGCCGCGATTTTGTGGACTACGCCGGCAACACGCCCATGCACGCTCCACTGGCCTTCCACTGGACGCGCATGATCGAAATGCTGCACTCGGCCGAAATGATCAAGGCGCTGTTGCAGGACGACGACATTCAGGGTACGGAGCTGATGACCAGTGGCCCGCGTCAGACCGATGGTGTCGGCTTGATTGAGGCGCCGCGTGGCACGCTGTTCCACCACTATCGGGTCAATGACGACGACGTCGTGACCATGGCTAACCTGATCGTTTCTACGACCAACAACAATCAAGCCATGAACGAAGCTGTCCGGCATGTGGCTCGGCGCTATCTGCACGGTCGCGAATTGACCGAGGGCTTGCTGAACCATATCGAAGTGGCGATCCGCTGTTTTGATCCGTGCCTTTCCTGTGCCACACACGCACTCGGCAAGATGCCGCTGACTGTCGAGCTGGTCGATCCGGATGGCACGTTGGTGCACTCGCTCTCACGCAACGCATGATCCCTCTTGCGCCTGTCGTCGTCATCGCCATCGGCAATCCAAGCCGTGGAGATGACGCGCTCGGCCCGCAACTGCTCGGTCAGTTGGAGGCGTGGCTGGCGTCAACAGGGCGGCTGGAGGAAGTCGATCTGGTCGAGGATTTTCAGTTGCAGATCGAACACGCCATGGACTTGCAGGACAGACGGCTGGCGCTGTTCATCGACGCCGGCACCGGGACACCTGCACCGTACGCATTTGGTGAAATCGCGCCTAATGCGGACTTCGGGCATACCACGCATGCCATCTCGCCCGCAGCAGTGTTGCATGTGTTCCGCGAAACGCTGGGGGGTGAGCCGCCTCCCAGCTTTGTCCTTTGCGTGCGCGGCGACGCGTTCGAACTGGGAACCGGACTGTCCGAAACGGCGACCGGGCATCTTGAACAGGCCCTGATCAAGGCAAGGTATCTGCTGGAACATCCCGATCCGGCGATCTGGCGGGCCGCCAGCACGGGCATTGCGAGTATCCACTGACTGGACACCGCGCCGGCATCGCGCGGTGTCCCCGTTCATTCTCAGCGATATACGAGCACCGGAACGTTGGAGTGGGTCAGCACTTTGTGTGTTTCGCTGCCCAGCAGCAGGCCACCCAAACCCTTGCGACCATGCGAGGCCATGAAAATCAGATCGCAACCCAAACGACGGGCGGCGGCGATGATGGCTTCATGTGGAATATCGTTCGTTTCGGAAACCAGTTGATACTCGACGCCGGCCGCCTCGCATAGGGCGGCGACCTCGCCCAGATACTTCTCGGCCTGTTGCCGGGTGAGATCAGCGAAGGATTCCGGTGTGGTGGGATCGATCAGCGCGCCTTCACCGAAATACGCGACCGGATATTCCGGTTTGGCAAAAAAGGCGGATATCCTGGCGCCACTCTCCTTGGCGAAGTTCACCGCTCTTTCAGCCGCTATGCGCGAAAGCGCCGAACCGTCGGTGGGCAGTAACAGATGCTTGAACATGGTGGACCTCCCGATTTTCGCGTGTGCCTGATTTCATCTTAGGTGCTGCGAAGGCGAATGCAAAGCGACCGCGCGGCGTCGCACCGATGCCGAAAAGGCGGTGTTGATGGCGAATGCAATCACACCGCCATACTGCGGGAATGCGGTCACTGTGATATAAGTAACATGGCTAATTGATAATTATGGGAGGCAGTATGGGCAAGCCTGCCGATCGGTTCGACAGCGTCGACGCCGGGGGCATCTCTCAACTCGAGAAGATGGTGGCCAACTATACCAAGTCGGTCGATCCGTTCGGGGCCATTTCTTCTGTCGTGAGCGCACAAATGGCGTGGTTGCTGCACCCGGTTGAGTTATACCGGGCAACCAGCGCGCTGACCAATGATCTGGCCTCATTGCAGGGACACATTGCCCGGCGTGCAATGGGTATTCCTTCCAACGACGTGATCGTGCCCAACGACGACGATACGCGCTTTGTCGAGCCAATTTGGACCGAATCGGCATCGTGGGACATCGTCAAGGAATGGTATCTGGCCTTTACGCGTCGTTTTCAGGACATGTGTTTCGATACGCCAGGCATGTCCGAAAAGGAGCGTCGACGCACCGCCTTCTGGTCACGTACCTGGCTCAACATGCTGGCGCCGACCAATTTCTTCTGGCTCAACCCGGTCGTGCTGCAACGCTTTATTGAGACCAAGGGCGAAAGCGCGGTCAAGGGATTGCAACACTTTTTGCGCGACGTCAAAGCCAAGAACATTCTGATGGTCGAAGAAAATGCCTTCGTGGTCGGCAAGGATCTCGGCACCACCGAAGGCAAGGTCGTGTTCCGCAATCGAATGCTGGAGCTGATCCACTACGCGCCGACAACCGAAAAGGTGCACGCGACACCCATCGTGATCACCATGCCGTGGATCAACAAGTTCTACATCCTTGATCTGCTGCCCAAGAAGAGCATGGTCAAGTACCTGACGGATCAGGGATTTTCGGTATTCATCACCAGCTGGAAGAACCCGCCCGCAGACATGGCCGACGTGACCTTCGACGATTACGTTCAGGACGGCGTTGGCGAGGCCGTGCGCGTGGCTTGCGAGTTCTGCAAGGTGCCCAAGGTCAATCTGGTGGGCTATTGCATCGGCGGCACGCTGGTGACCACCTACATGGCGTGGGCCAATCGTCGCTACGGGCCGGAGAAAATGCCGGTCAACGCGTGGACCTTGTTTACGACACTGACCGATTTTGCGCGCCCGGGCGACATCGATGTCTTTATCGACGATGCCACTGTGGACAAGATGGAAGAGATGATGGCCGAAAAGGGCTATCTCTCAGGCAACGAGATGGCGTCGTCGTTTCGCATGCTGCGCTCCAACAGCCTGATCTGGAATTACTGGGTACACAGCTATCTGTTGGGCGAGGAACTGCCGCCATTTGATGTGCTGTACTGGAACATGGATTCCACGCGCATGCCGTATGCGATGCATTCCTTCTATCTGCGCGAAATGTATCTGCACAATAACCTGATCAAGCGCGACAAATTGCGCATAGCCGGTGAACAGATCGACCTCAACCAGATCGTGCAGCCGTTGTACGCCGTGACGGCCGAGGACGACCACATCGCGCCGTGGAAGGAGTGCTACCGAATCCGTAAGTACGTCAATGTGAGGGCGCCGGTGCGTTTTGTGCTCTCCACCTCTGGGCATATTCTAGGCATCGTCAATCCACCGACCAAGCCGCCCAAGCGCTCATACTGGATTGCCGAACCGGAACGTAACGAACATTGGGAGCACTGGCTCGGCCGTTCGGAAAAGCGCGAAGGCTCGTGGTGGGAGGATTGGACGCTCTGGTTGCGCGAGCGCAGCGGAGAGCAGGTGCCAGCCTATCCGGTCGAGACCCGTAAATTCCCGGCCCTGGCGGACGCGCCCGGTACCTACGTCCTGGAAAAGTAGACCGGTAACAACGGCGTCACTCACATCAAACCCTTTCGCCCTTGCGGGTGAAAGGGTTTTTTCGCGCTGGTGCGCTGTGTTTTTGATGGGAATCAATGCCCGCGGATACCCGTCACCGTGACAATCCGTGCATCAACTGCCGGAAGATACCCCATGAGTTCGATTCGAGATTTGATGACTGAAGACCATCGCCATTGCGACGACCTGCTCGCGGCAGTCGAACAAGCCGTCGGCGGGCGCGATGTCGATGCCGCGCGACGGGCTTTCGACAGCTTTCGCGCGGCGATGCTGGCGCATTTCCAGGGTGAGGAAGAGATTCTGTTTCCGGCTTTTGAGGCGGCAACCGGTATGACGCAGGGGCCGACTCGCGTGATGCGGATGGAGCACGAGCAAATCCGCCGGTTGCTGGAAGAAGGCCTTGCAAGCCTTGACGAAAGCAATGTCGATGCCTATCTGGGCGTAACCGACACGCTCGTGGTCATGATGCAGCAGCACAACATGAAGGAGGAGAACATCCTCTACCCCATGTGCGATCAACATCTTGGCACGCAACCTGCCGGATTGGCGGCAACCTTGAGCACGCGCGGCGGGCAGTTGTGAACACGGAGGATGTTCACCAACTCATCGATGCGCGCTATCTGGAGCCGCCCGAACCATTCGTGCAAACCATGGATGCGCTCGACAGCTTGCCGGACGGGCGGCGCCTGCAGCTGTTGCTTTTCCGCGAACCACATCCGCTGTTCAAAGCACTGCGCCAGAACGGCTACATCTACGAATCCCGGCTGACTGACGACGGCACTTTTGAAATCCTGATCTGGAAAAATGCAGTCGCTGCTGTCGTTTGAGCGGGCGCCGCCCCTTTGGGCACCGTTGCGCTTCCTGCTGACGGCGCCGCTTTTTCTAGCAGGTGCGGGTGTCCTCATGCTGTTTGCAGGTGAGGAAGTCTTTACCTCGCGCTGGATGCCGGCCAGTCTCGCATTCACCCATCTGCTCACCATCGGCTTCATGCTGATGACCATGCTGGGTGCCTTGATCCAGATCCTGCCGGTCGTTGCCGGCGCCAACCTGCCATCTTCGCGGTTCTGGTTGGTTTGCCTGCACGGTGCGTTGTGCCTAGGCACGCTATTGCTGGTGGCCGCCTTTCTCGGCGCTGCGGAGGCGTTTCCTTGGGCGGCGAGCCTGCTTGCCGGCGCGGTCGGTTTGTTCATTGTGGCAGCTGGTGTCGCGCTCTGGCCTGTGCCGGTGACTAGTCCGACTATCGCCGGCATCAAGCTCTCGCTTTTCGGTATTGCGGGCGTTGCCGGACTGGGCGTCTCGCTGGCGTTGGCGATTTGGCGCGGCTGGACATGGCCACTGATGGAGTTGACCGATCTCCACGCCGGTTGGGGCCTGGCGGCATGGGCTGGGGTGTTGCTGGCGGCGGTGTCGTATGTGGTGGTGCCGATGTTTCAACTGACACCGGCCTATCGCGCCCGCTTCAGTTGGTGGTTGCCGCCCTTATTGGTTTTTTTGGCATTGATCGAGAGCGTGGCTCTCTGGGGCGGCTGGTCAATGCTGGCGAAGATGGCGGAATGGTGTATGGCTGGCGGGGGAGCAGCTTTTGCGTTGGTGACCCTGAATTTGCAGCGGCAAAGGCGACGTGCGCGATGGGATGCCCCGTCGCGCCTTTGGCAAGGAGGTCTGATGGCCGCGCTGCTGGCTTTTGTCTTGCTGCCGCTAAGCGCGCTCATGCCGGACTGGGTGGATGGTTCGGTCATGGCGATCCTGTTCGGTGTGGTGCTCGGACTGGGCGGTTTTGTTTCGCTGATAGTCGGCATGCTCTATCGTATCGTGCCCTTTTTGCTCTGGCTGGATTTGCAGCAGCGCGGTGTGCTTTCCCACGTCGGCAAACTTCTGGCAGACCGTCCGATGGGCGTGCAAATGAAAATGCATGCGGCTTCGGTAGCACTTTGCATGATGGCAACCTTCTGGCCGGAATCTTTTTCCCGTCTGGCGGGTCTGAGTTTGCTCGTGAACGGCATCTGGCTTGAGCGTAACCTCCTGCTCGCTGTTCGGCGCTATCGGCAAACTCTCTCGAACTCGGCATGAACGCATATATCGCTATCAAGCACTTTCATTTGACCTGTGTTGTCCTTTCCGGTCTGGGTTTTTTGACGCGCGGTTTCTGGATGCTGACCGCACCGGAGAAGCTGGGACGCACGTGGGTGCGGTTTACGCCGCATGTGGTCGACACGCTTTTGCTGGTTTCCGCGCTGGCCCTGGCGGCCTGGTCGCATCAATGGCCCTTCGAACAGCCGTGGTTGACCGCCAAGGTAATTGCTCTCCTGCTCTATATCGGGTTTGGCACGATCGCGCTCAAGCGAGGCAAGAGCCGGGCGGCGCGAACCGTTGCGCTGGTACTGGCGCTGCTTTCGTTTGGCTACATAGTCGGTGCCGCGCTGACGCGCAACCCCTGGCTGATATAAGCTGGCTTAGCTCTGGTGATGCATAACCTTCTTGAGACCGGGGATGTTGAGAATGCGGATATGCTTCTGCTGCACCGCGACCAGGCCTTCGTCCTGAAAGCGCGAAAAGGCGCGCGAGACGGTCTCGAACTTGAGGCCAAGGTAACTGCCGATTTCTTCCCGCGTCATGCGCAGGTAGAATTCGGCGTGCGAGAACCCGCGCGCGGTAAAACGTTGCGACAGGTTCAGCAGAAAGGCGGCGAGTCGTTCCTCGGCGCGCATTGTTCCGAGCAGCAGCATCACGCCATGGTCGCGCACGATTTCGCGGCTCATCACCTTGTGAAAATGCTTTTGCAAGTTCGGGATTTCACGAGAGAGGCTTTCAAGGTGAGAGAACGGGATCACGCACACTTCGCTGTCTTCCAGCGCGAGCGCATTGCAGGTGTGCGATTCGGTGCTGATGCCATCGAGGCCCAGCAGCTCGCCGGTCATCTGGAAACCGGTGACCTGGTCCCGCCCGTCTTCCATCAGCACGTCGGTCTTGAAGAAACCGCTGCGGATGGCGTAGATGGTATCGAAGGCCTGTCCGGCACGATAAAGGTGCTCGCCACGCTTTACCCGGCGCCGGGCGGCGACGAGATCGTCGAGACGTTGCATTTCGGTATGTGTCAGCCCGAGCGGCAGACACAGCTCATGCAAATTGCAATTTGAGCAGGCGGTTTTGATGAGCTGTAGCGGCATGGGCCTGGCAGAAGACTTCAATGGCATGATCAACTCTGGGGCGCTTGATCCATGTCAAGCACGAAACCAACTTCCAATCGGATAATCCACACACATTAAGGCGTGCGCAATTTGATGAACTTTGCTACAGAGAACCTTGTTTTCGACCCGCGGATTATCCGTCAGTTCGACGTCAATGGTCCTCGTTACACCTCTTACCCGACCGCAGACCGTTTCGTCGAGGCATTTGATGCCGACGCCTACCGTCTCTGGCTGGGCAAACGCAATATCGGCGCGATTAGCCGACCGCTCTCATTATACTTCCACATCCCGTTCTGTAACACCATCTGCTACTACTGCGCCTGCAACAAGATCATTACCAAGGATCACGGTCGCAGTGCAAAGTACCTGAAGTATCTGGCTAAGGAAATCGCCTTGCAGGCTGAGTGCCTGGATGGCGCGCACGATGTGATTCAGTTGCATTGGGGCGGCGGCACGCCTACCTTCCTGTCGCACGACGAAATGCGGCAGCTGATGGAGGCGACCCGGAAGCACTTCCGTCTGCTGGATAACGGCGAGTATTCAATCGAAGTTGATCCGCGCAAGGTCGACGTCGATACGGTCAAACTGCTTGGCGAACTTGGCTTCAACCGCATGAGCGTCGGTGTGCAGGATTTTGATGAAAGCGTGCAGCGGGCCGTTAATCGCGTGCAGAGCGAGGAAGAAACGGCTGTCGTCATCGATGCGGCACGCGCTCACGGGTTCAAGTCCATCTCCATCGACCTGATCTACGGCTTGCCCAAGCAAACCGTGATGGGTTTCAACCGCAGCCTGGAACGGGTGCTGGCGATGAACCCGGACCGGCTGTCGATCTACAATTACGCGCACCTGCCCAGCCTGTTCAAGCCGCAGCGCCGCATTCTCGAAGCCGATCTGCCCTCGGCGGATTCGCGCTTGCAGATTCTGGCGCTGGCAATCCGCAAGCTGATCGAGGCCGGCTATGTTTATATCGGCATGGATCACTTTGCCAAGCCCGACGATGAACTGGCCGTGGCGCAGCGCCAAGCCCGCCTGCACCGCAATTTCCAGGGCTACTCGACCTATGCGGATTGCGACCTGATGGCTTTCGGCATTTCGGCCATCAGCAAGGTCGGGCCGACCTACTGTCAGAACGTCAAGACACTGGACGAATACTACGACCGGCTGGACAACAATCTGCTGCCTATCGTGCGCGGCATCGAGCTGAATGCGGATGATATCCTGCGGCGCTCGATCATCCAGGCGCTGATGTGCCACTTCGAGTTGTCGATCGAATCGATCGAGGCGGCGCATCTGATCGAATTCGAATCGTATTTCGCCGCCGAACTGGAAGACCTGCGCGAGTTGGCGAAGGCCGGACTGGTTCGTGTCGACCGCGACTGGATCACCGTCCTGCCGCCGGGGCGCATGCTGGTGCGGGCGATTTCGATGATATTCGACCGTTATCTGCGGGCGGATCGCCAACGCACCCGCTACTCCAAAGTGATCTGAACGGGCTCCGCCAGAGGCGGCCGCAAACGCGGTAAACTGGCGGCTGGATTCTCCCGGATCGCATGGCCATGCTCGGTTCCACCGAAATTTCGCTGTTCGTGGTCGGCCTTCTTGGCGGCGTGCATTGCATTGGCATGTGCGGCGGCATGGTCGGCGCGCTGTCGCTGGGGCAATCCGGTCGCCTTTCTCTGCAACTTGCCTACAACGCAGGCCGTATTTTCTCCTACTGCGTAGCAGGCGCGTTGGCCGGCTGGGTGGGTGAGGGGGTCGCGGTGGCGGCTCAGTGGCCGGGGCGTCTGCTCCTCTTTGTCGTGGCCAACCTGATGCTGATTGCAATGGGGGCTTATTTACTCGGCGCGGTACGTCCGCTGGCTCTTCTGGAGGCATTGGGCGGCCGCTTTTGGAGGCGCTTGCAGCCGCTGACCCGCCGTTACCTGCCCGTGCGGAATTGGCGCCAGGCCTTACCTTTGGGCGCGCTGTGGGGCTGGTTGCCATGCGGTTTGGTCTACAGTGCATTGACGACGGCAATGGCGAGCGGCTCGCCCGCGAAAGGTACGCTGACCATGCTGGCCTTTGGGCTGGGCACCCTGCCCAATCTCCTGTTGGCCGGCGTATTGCTGACCACGATGCAGGCGGTGGTTCGTCAGCGCTGGCTACGCGGGTTGGCGGGAGTCTTGGTTCTCGCTTTCGGGCTTTACGGTTTATGGGGCTGCTGGCAACTGGCGCAGTCACTGTGAGAAGAATGGAATATGGAATCGATTGAGACGAACCGACTTTCTGTACCTCAAATCGCCGAGCTCGCTATCGGCGGGATGACCTGCGCCGCCTGTTCTGCCCGCCTGGAAAAGGTGCTCAATCGCATGCCCGGCGTCGAAGCGAGCGTCAATCTGGCCAGCGAACGGGCGCGCGTGCGGCTTTCCGGCGACAAGACTCTCGATGATGTCGTGGCGGCGGTCAGCCGCGCCGGTTTCAGCGCCCGGCCGGCCGACGAACGGGCGCGCGAGGAAGAGAAGGCGCGTAAAGCTCAGGAGGCGGCGACCGAACTGCGCCGCTTCTGGGTGGCCTGTGTGCTGACGCTGCCTCTCGTCGGACAGATGGCCTGGATGCTGGTCGGCAGCCACGCCGAACTGCCGCGTGGCCTGCAATGGCTGCTCGCCACGCCGGTCCAGTTCTGGATCGGCGCGCGATTTTACAGTGGCGCCTGGCGTGCCTTGCGGGGCGGGGGCGCCAACATGGACGTGCTTGTTGTGCTGGGTACAACCATGGCATGGACCTATTCCACGCTGGTGACCCTGGTCGGGAACGGACAACACGTCTATTTCGAGGGGGGCGCCGCCGTCATTACGCTGGTGCTGATGGGCAAGTTGCTCGAAGCGCGCGCCAAGGCACGCACGTCGGAGGCAATCGAGGCGCTGATACGCCTGCAACCCAAGCAGGCACGTGTCGAGCGTCCCTCCGGCGAGGTGGTCGAGGTTGCCGTCGACACCCTGATGCCGGGCGACATCTTTATCGTGCGGGCGGGAGAGAGCATTCCCGTGGACGGAGCCATCATCGACGGCCAGTCGCATGTCGACGAAGCCATGCTCACCGGCGAGAGCATGCCGGTGCCTAAATCATGTGGCGACGCCGTGTTTGCCGCTACGAACAACGCCGACGGCATGCTGCGCTGCCGGGCGACCGGGGTGGGGCAACAAACGCTCCTGGCGGGCATCATTCGTCAAGTGGGCGAAGCGCAAGGCTCGAAGGCACCGGTACAACGCTTGGCGGACCGCATTTCGGCAGTATTCGTGCCGGTGGTCTGCGTCATTGCTTTGCTGACTTTCGTTGGCTGGTGGCTGTATTCCGGCGATTTATCGCAAGCGGTGGTGAATGCCGTGGCGGTGCTGGTGATTGCCTGTCCGTGCGCGCTGGGCCTGGCGACACCGACCGCGATCATGGTCGGCGCCGGGCAGGGGGCCAAGGCGGGTATCCTCGTCAAGAATGCCGAGGCGCTGGAGAGAGCCGAGAAAATCACGGTGCTGGCGGTCGACAAAACCGGCACGCTGACCCTTGGGCATCCCACCTTGACCGATGTGCATGCCGTTGGCGTCCCCCGCGATGAGGCAATACGGCTGGCGGCAGCGTTGGAGCGCGGCTCCGAGCACCCCCTTGGGCGCGCCCTGCTGGCGGCGGCCGGTGAGGTGGCGTTGCCCCCGGTCGAGACATTTCAGGCACACGCCGGACATGGCGTCTCGGGGCGAGTGGAGGGGCGCGATGTGCGTCTGGGCAAACCCGAGTGGGCGATGGCCGACAATTTGACACAAGCGGATGCCCAGATCGTCGCGGCCTGGCAGGCGGCCGGCAAGACCGTCGTGGCACTGGCGGACACGGGCGGCGTGCTGGCCTGGCTGGCGGTGGCCGATCCATTGCGTTCGACTTCGCGGGCGACGGTGGAGGCGTTGCGCCGGCGCGGCATCTGGGTCGTCATGTTGACTGGCGACAATCCTCGCACCGCTGCCGCCATTGCGGCCGAAGCCGGCATCGACGAGGTCAGGGCAGGGATATTGCCGGGCGAAAAGGCCGCTGCCGTACAGGCGCTGAAGCAGGGCGGTCAGGTTGTCGCCATGGCGGGCGATGGCATCAACGATGCGCCCGCGCTTGCCGCCGCCGACGTCAGCCTGGCGATTGGTGCCGGTTCCGACGTGGCGGTGCAGGCGGCGGATCTGACATTGGTGCGGAACGATCTTTCCGGCGTGATCGACGCAATTGATCTGTCGCAAAAGACCTTGGGCAAGATCAGGCAAAATCTTTTCTTTGCGTTTATCTACAACCTGTTGGGTATTCCGCTGGCGGCTTTCGGGTGGCTCAACCCGGTGGTCGCGGGCGGCGCGATGGCACTGAGTTCCGTGTCGGTGGTAAGCAGTTCGCTCTTGCTGCGCCGCTGGCGCCCGCACCGTGGAGAGGGATTTGAGAAAGGGCATCGAAAGCCAGGATCTGACGCTGATGCAGGCCTTCACCCGTTCGGTGATCGACCTGGCGATCGGCGACAATGAAGAATTGCTCGGCGAACTGCTGCACAATCTGGACGAGATCGTCTGGTCATATTCGATCGCCGAGCATCGCGTGCTTTACGTCAATGAAGCCGCGGAACGCATCTATGGTCACAGCCGCCTTGAATTCCTGAATCATCCGGAACTCTGGCGCCAGTCCATTCACCCCGACGACCGCGAACTGGCGCGCTGCACCGACGACCGCGTGATGGTCGATGGCCGGGCGGAGTGCGATTGTCGTATTGTCGATACTGCCGGCCGCATCCACTGGATGCATTTCAGTCTCTATCGCGTGGGGGAAGTGGGGGAGCGTGTGGTCGGCGTCGGCATCGACATCTCGGAACGCAAGCGCGTCGAACTGGCTCTGGCGGAAAGCGAAGAACTATTCACCGCCACCATGGGCACCTCGCAAATCGGCGTCTTCGTCATGCAAAAGGGACGACTGGTTTTCGTCAATTCGCTGATTCCGCGACTGTTCGGCTATGAACCGGACGAGATGATCGGCATGAATTCCTTTGATCTGACGCCCGCCGAACACCGCCAGATCGTCGTCGACCAGATTCGCCGCCGGCGCAACGGGCAGGTGGGTGAACCCTATGAGAGCGTCGGCCTGCGCAAGGATGGCAGCGCTTTTCCGATTATGGTGCTGACCGCGCCCACCACCTATCGCGGCGAGGCCGCCACGGTCGGCACCGTTTGCGACCTCAGTGAAAAGGCGAGCGCCGAGCAGCGTATCCGGGAACTCGCCTTCCACGATCCGGTGACCGGACTCCCCAACCGCGCCCTGGTCGAGGATCGCTTCGGCCAACTGGTTGCCGAGGCTGAACGCAGACAGGACAAGCTGGCCCTGTGCCTGATCGATCTCGATCATTTCAAGCGGATCAACGATACCTTGGGCCACAAGGTGGGCGACCAGTTGCTGTGTCTGTTTGCCGAACGTATTCGCGGGGCGTTGCGCAAGGTCGATACGCTGGCACGGCAGGGCGGCGACGAATTCATTCTCGTGTTGCCGGACATGGCCGGTGCCGATGCGGCCGATGTGGCGAGGCGCCTGCTTGAGCTTTGCGAACGGCCTTTCCGCGTCGGCGAACACGAACTGGCCATGTCGCCCTCCATTGGAATCAGCCTCTATCCCGATGACGGTCAGGATTTTGGCACCTTGATGAAAAATGCCGACGCCGCCATGTATCAGGCCAAGGAGGCAGGACGGCGAAATTTCCAGTTCTATTCGGCCAGCCTGAATCTAGCTAGCCTCGAACGCCTGCTGATGGAAAACGCCCTGCGTCAGGCTCTGACCTGCCGGCAGTTCGCGCTTGCCTACCAGCCGTTGGTGTGCCTCGTGACCGGGCGGATAGTTGGCTGTGAAGCGCTGGTTCGCTGGCGTCATCCGCACTTGGGTCTGGTCCCGCCAACTCGTTTCATCCCGCTGGCCGAAGACACCGGGCTGATCAATTCCATTGGCGACTGGGTGCTGGCGGAAGCGGCTCGTCAGGGGCGCGTGTGGCTGGAGGCTGGGTTGCCGGCGGTGAACATCGCGGTCAATGTGTCGCCCGTGCAGTTTCGTCAGAGTGGTTTCATCGACATGGTGGCCGGTGTCCTCGCCAGCTCCGGCCTGGAGCCGCACGTGCTGGAACTGGAGATGACCGAGGGTACCGTGATGCACGACGCGGAAGTCAATCTCGGGACCTTGTCGTCACTGCACCGCATGGGGGTAGGCCTGGCGGTGGATGATTTTGGCACCGGATACTCGTCGCTGGCCTATCTGAAACGTTTTCCGGTTGGCAAGCTGAAGATCGACCGTTCTTTCATCCGCGATATCAATGAGGATGGCGACGATCTTGCCATTGCTTCTGCGATTATCAGTATTGGACACAGTCTGCGCCTCTCAGTGCTCGCCGAGGGTGTCGAAACGGCCGCGCAGCTGGCGCTGCTTGAAGAGCGTTTCTGCGATCTGGCGCAGGGGTATTATTTCAGCGAGCCGGTTTCGCCCGAGGAATTCGGGGAACTCTTACGTCATCAACCCTTTGCAAAGGTGAATCGAAAATGGCCGAAGTGGTGATCAACATCAGCGGAATGCACTGTCAGGGGTGTGTGGGCAATGTGCGAGGCATTTTGGCCGGTCTTCCCGGCGTGACCTGTTGCGAAGTCGTGCTGGAGCCCGGCAAGGCCGAGGTCACCTACGATCCGGCGGTGGTGACCCCAGCGGCGTTGTGCACCGCCATCGAGGATGCGGGGTTCGATGCCGAGGCCGTGCAGTCATGAACGCCGCACCCGAATCCGTTCGGCTCACCCAGCTTTCGCATGGCGGCGGCTGCGGCTGCAAGATGGCCCCCGGCGTGCTGGAGGACATCCTGCGACGCATGACGGGAGGTGTGGCGCCGCCGCAGTTGCTCGTCGGGCGGGAAACCAGCGACGACGCGGCGGTGTATCAGATCAACGACGCCGAAGCGATTGTGGCGACCACCGATTTCTTCATGCCCATTGTCGACGATCCTTTCGATTTCGGGCGTATCGCGGCAACCAACGCCATTTCCGATGTGTACGCCATGGGCGGCACGCCGCTGTTCGCGCTGGCGATTGTCGGCATGCCGCTGAAAAAGGTGTCGGAAGAGACCATTGCCCGCATTCTGGAAGGCGGCGAGGCCGTCTGCCGGGCGGCGGGCATTCCCGTGGCGGGGGGGCACAGCATCGAATCGGCCGAACCTATTTACGGGCTGGCGGTGATCGGGCACGTCCACCTTGAAAACATCAAACGCAACAATGGCGCCAAACCGGGCGACAAGATCATTCTCAGCAAGCCGCTGGGCGTCGGCATCTACTCGGCGGCACTGAAAAAGGGTGTGCTCTCGGCGGCGGAATACAGTGGCCTGCTGGCGGTGACCACGCAGCTCAACCGGCCTGGCGCGGTGCTCGGCTGCCTGCCCTCGGTTCATGCGTTGACCGACGTGACCGGCTTTGGTCTGCTCGGCCATCTGTGGGAAGTTTGCCACGCTTCCGGCGTGGGCGCGCGGCTGGATTGGCCGCGTCTGCCCATGCTGCCCTCGGTGCTGGCGCTGGCCGAAAGCGGCGCGGTGACGGGCGCCTCGGCGCGCAACTGGGCGAGCTACGGTGCGCACGTCGAGCTTGCCGATGTGCTCAGCGAGGCCGAAAAAGCCCTGTTGACCGATCCCCAAACCTCGGGCGGCCTGCTCATTACCTGCGCGCCGGAAGCGGCGACCGAAATCGTGGCGAGCCTTTTGCAACAGGAATTCTTCAAGGCCAGCATCATCGGCGAAATCGTGGCGGGAACGCCGAACATTACAGTGGCGTAAGGTTGAATCCGGCGCAAGCTGTATAATCGCGGTTCCCACCACAACAAACAGGCGAGGCAAGCATGGCTCTGCACGACGTGCCCACGGGAACCAATCCCCCCAACGATTTCAATGTCATCATCGAGATTCCGATGCATGCCGACCCCGTTAAATACGAGGTCGACAAGGCCAGCGGCGCTATTTTCGTGGATCGCTTCATGGCCACGGCGATGATTTATCCCTGTAACTACGGCTATGTGCCGCACACCATTTCGGGCGACGGCGACCCGGTGGATGTGCTGGTCGTGGCGCAATTCCCGCTGCCGCCGGGTGTGGTCGTGCGCTGCCGCCCGATCGGTCTGCTCGACATGCAGGACGAAGCCGGCAACGACGCCAAAGTACTTGCCGTGCCGGTCGACAAGCTGACCTACTATTACCGCGACGTGCAGACACCGCGCGACCTGCCGCAGATCATGCTCGATCAGATTTCGCACTTCTTCCAGCATTACAAGGATCTCGAGCCGGGCAAGTTTGTCCGCGTGCTGGGCTGGTTGGGGCCGGAAGAAGCCAAGCGCGAAATCGCGCAAGGTATCGATCGCTACCAGGAAGCCTCCGAGAAGCCCGCTTACTGACATGTTGCGCGTCGCCGTTGCCCAGTTCAACGCGGTTGTCGGCGATCTGGCCGGCAATGCGGAACGTATCCTTCGTTGTGCCGAAGACGCCCGGGCCAAGGGCGCACATGTCCTGCTGACACCCGAGCTGGCGATCTGCGGCTATCCGCCGGAAGACCTGCTGCTGCGACCGGATTTCTACGCCGCCTGCGATACGGCGCTGAACGATCTGGCCGCCCGGCTGCCAGGCATTGCCGTTATCGTCGGTCATCCTCTGGCCGAAGGCGGCAGGCGCTACAACGCAGCCACGCTGATCGAAGGGGGGCAGCGCAAGGCCACTTACCGCAAGATCAGGCTGCCCAACACCGAAGTGTTCGATGAAGTCCGCTATTTCGATGCCGGTGAGGCGCCCTGCGTCATCGAGATCGAAGGCGTTCGATGCGGCCTCAACATCTGCGAAGACGTGTGGGAAGAGGGAGCGGCCGAACTGGCGCGCGCCGCAGGGGCAGACCTGCTGCTGGTGCTGAACGCCTCGCCGCTGCACCTGCAAAAGCAGTCGCGGCGCGTCGAAGTGTTGCGCGAGCGCATCGCCGCGACCGGGCTGCCGGTGGTTTATGCCAATCTGGTCGGCGGCCAGGACGAACTGGTCTTCGACGGCGCGTCGCTGGCGCTCGACGCCCGCGGCGAGGTGTGCATGCGCCTGCCGCAGTTCGAAGAAGCCGTCGGGCTGGTGACGGTCGAGGGGGGTACGCTGACCTCTGCCACAGTGGTGCCGGTGCTTGCCGAAGAAGCCGAGGCGTATCGCGCCCTGGTACTCGGTGTGCGCGATTACATTGGCAAGAACGGTTTTCCCGGCGTGCTGATCGGTCTTTCCGGCGGCATCGATTCGGCCCTGACTCTGTGTGTCGCTGTCGATGCGCTGGGGCCGGACAAGGTGCGGGCGGTCATGATGCCTTCGCCCTACACCGCACAGATGAGTCTCGACGATTCGCGCGAGTTGATCGATGCGCTCGGCGTTCGTTACGACGAAATCGCCATCGAACCGGCGATGCAGGTGTTTGACCGCCTGCTGGCCAAGGAATTTGCCGGGCTGCCCGCCGACACCACCGAAGAAAACCTGCAAGCGCGCATCCGCGGCATGGTTCTGATGGCGCTCTCGAACAAGACCGGCGCGCTGGTGCTGACCACCGGCAACAAGTCCGAAATGGCGGTGGGCTACGCCACGCTCTATGGCGACATGGCGGGCGGCTTTGCAGTGATCAAGGATGTGTACAAAACGCTGGTCTGGCGGCTCTCGCGCTACCGCAACACGCTGTCGCCGGTGATCCCCGAAAACATCATCGTCCGGCCGCCTTCGGCCGAGTTGAAACCGGATCAGACCGACCAGGATTCGCTGCCGCCTTACGAAATCCTCGATGCCATTGTCAAAGCCTACATGGAAGACGACCAGAGCCCGCGCGAGATCATCGCCGCCGGCTTGCCGGAAGACGCCGTGCGGCGTACCGTGCGTCTGCTGCGGCTGGCGGAATACAAACGCCGGCAGGCGCCGGTGGGCATCCGCATCACGCCGCGCGGGTTCGGCAAGGACTGGCGCTACCCCATCACCAACAAATATCGCGACGCTTTCTAGATTTCGGGAGACAACATGAAAAAGATCGAAGCCATCATCAAACCCTTCAAACTCGACGAAGTGCGCGAGGCGCTCTCGGAAGTCGGCATCACCGGCCTGACGGTGACCGAAGTCAAGGGTTTCGGCCGCCAGAAAGGGCACACCGAACTGTACCGGGGCGCCGAATACGTCGTCGATTTTCTGCCCAAGATCAAGATCGAAATCGTCGTGGCCGATGACATGGTCGATGCCTCCATCGATACCATCGTCAAAGCCGCCCGCACCGGCAAGATCGGCGATGGCAAGATCTTCGTCATGCCGGTGGAAGGCGTCGTGCGCATCCGTACTGGCGAAACCGACGAAGCGGCAATCTGATCGCCGGCGAGCTCGCGCCGGTTCGTTCGGCGCCGCGCCTGTATGAGTGCGTCGTGCCGACGCCATGATCCGCACCGCCCATTTCATCCTCTATGTCGCCGATCAGGCGCGTAGCCGCGATTTCTACGCCAGGGCGCTGGCCCTGACGCCGCGGCTCGACGTACCCGGCATGACCGAGTTCGACCTGCCCGGCGGCGCCGTGCTCGGCCTGATGCCGGAGGCGGGCATCGCCCGGCTGCTGCCGGCCATGCCGCATCCGGCAACCGCGCAAGGCATCCCGCGCGCCGAACTTTACCTGCTGGTCGATGACCCTTCGGCCGCACATGCCCGAACACTTGCCGCCGGGGCGCGCGAACTCAGTCCGCTGGCCTCGCGCAACTGGGGGCACGAAGCGGCTTACTCGCTTGATCCGGACGGGCATGTGCTGGCGTTTGCCCGCACGCTCGAAGCGGGCCGATAGGCCTTAGCCGTGATGGTGGGAGTAACGTTGATGCTGAAAAAGCTGTGCCGGGTAGGCGGGCTGCTAGCCTTGCTGGTCATGCAAGGCTGCGCGACGACGGGGTCTTCCGGCTCGGCCGAAACGCCCGGTGCGCCCGCACATGCGCAGGTCAAGCCCGGTCATGCGCCCATTCCGGGCGGGTACTGGATGTATGCGTTCGGGCCGGGACAAACCAAAGAGAATTTTGAGAACGTTGAACGGGCTCAGTACGACTACGCGCTGTGGCCTGGGCGCCACTGGGGGGCCATGGGCCCATTGGGTAGGGCGACGGCGAACCGACTAGGCTTGCAAGCCTACTACCCGCTCCACGTGCGCTGGAAGCTCAAGGACGGGCGCGAGTTCATCCTGGAGAACATCAACGTCGCTGCCATCATGCGCGACTACTTCCAGGCCCACAGCCTGCAACTGCAATGGCAGCGTGAGGGGCGACCTAAAGAAAAGCTGGGTGATTACACTCCGTTGCTTGCCCACGAAGTTAAGGACGATGCGGTAATCCTCAAGTGGGTCATCACCATCAATCGGACGCCGGTCAACGTCCGCCTGACGCCAACGGGCGCAGCCACAAAGTGGGATACCTACGACGAAGAACACGTCGTCGCTGTCCTCAAAGGCAATCCGACCAGCGGTATTGACTTCAGCAAGACCTACGAGCAACGCCAGTAAGCGCGACAATCAGGCGCTAGTTGCCCGTCGTCGCCCGGAACGCCTCGGCCTGCCTCAACAGCCAGGCGCAGAACAGTTGCAGCGTTGGCGAGCCGGCCTTGTTTTCCGGGTAGACCAGGTAGTAACTGCGGCGGCTTTTCAGCACGTGTTTGCAGGGGATCACCAGTTCGCCGGCGGCGACATCCTTCATCACGAAAAAGCTGGGCACCAGCGCGACGCCGAGGCCGAACTTGGCGGCGGTGACGAGCATCGAAAACAGCTCGAAACGGGCGCCGCCCATGGCGTTGACGGCGCCCAGCCCGACCCCCTCGAACCATTCCCGCCAGGCGTCCGGGCGTGCCGACTGGTGCAGCAGCGGCATTTCGACCAGTTCTTCGGGCGAGAGCGCGACCCGCCCGCCCAGCAGCGCGGGGGCGCAGACCGGCACGATTTCCTCGCCGAACAGGTATTCGGCCAGCGCGCCCGGCCACACCGGGTCGCCGAAGTGGATGGCGGCATCGAAGGGCGTGTCGGTGAACATGAAGGGTTCGGCGCGGGCGGTGAGGTCGACCGTGATACTCGGGTGGGCGGCGTGGAAATCGCCGAGCCGGGGGATCAGCCAGCTGGTGGCGAAGGTGGGGATCACCGCCAGTTCCAGCGTCCGCCCGGCGCCGCGATGCGCCATCAGCGACAGCGTGTCGTGCTCGAAGCGCTTCAGGCTCTCGCGCACCTGCCGGGCATAGACCTGGCCGGCTTCCGACAGCGTCACCCGTTTCTTGACGCGGTCGAACAGCTTGACCCCGAGAAAGTCTTCCAGCGCCGCGATCTGGCGGCAGACGGCGCTTTGCGTCAATGAGAGTTCCTCGGCGGCGCGGGTAAAGCTCTGATGCCGCGCCGCGGTTTCAAAGGCGATCAGCAATTCGGTGCCAGGAATCTTTCGTCGCACAGTGATCTCTCCAGTTAGTGCGAAATTGGAATGATGTGTTGAGGAAACATCGTTTGCTGCAAATGCACATTGCAGTGAAAATGCGCCATATAGACATGTTTTTAATGTTGTGATGATTAAGTATATGTCGTTTTTGCATCAAGTTGTTTTCTCCCTCTTGAAATGCAAAAACGATGGAGGGTGAAGATGTCTCAACCTACCGCAGTGCTGGGCGTGATCGGTTCCGATTGTCACGCGGTCGGCAACAAGATCATCGAGTTCGCGCTCAGCCAGGCCGGCATTCACGTCGTCAATCTGGGTGTGATGGTCAGCCAGGATGAATTCATCGATGCCGCCATCGAAACCGGCGCGCAGGCGATTCTCGTCTCCTCCATCTACGGTCACGGCGAGATCGACTGCAATGGGCTGCGCGGGCGCTGTATGGAACGCGGGCTTGATCACATCGTGCTTTACGTCGGCGGCAATCTGGTCATCGGCAAGCGCGAGTTCGGCGAAGTCGAGCACCTGTTCAAGGAGATGGGCTACGACCGCGTCTTTCCGCCGACCGTCGATTTGTCCAATGTGGCGCAGTGCCTGAAGCAGGATATTGCGGCGGCGGCATGAAGGTCGTCGCCATCGACATCGGCTCGACCTGGACCAAGGGGGCGGCCTTTTCGGTGGCGGGCGACGAGGTCGAACTGCTGGCACGGGCGACGCACCCGACCACGGTGGCGAATCTGGCCGACGGGTTCTTCGAGGTCTTGCAAACGGTGGTGCCGGATGATGCGATTGGTCGCATCCGGCGTGGCGAACTGCGGTTGCACTATTCCTCGTCCGCCAAGGGCGGCCTGGCGGTCGCCGCGCTCGGGCTGGTGCCCGAGGTGACGCTGGAAATCGGTAAACTGGCGGCCCAGTCGGCCGGCGCCAAACTGACCCAGGTGTTCGCCTATCGCCTGACCCGCGCCGATCTGGCGCGGCTGGAAGAGATGCCGCCCGACATTCTGCTCTTTGCCGGCGGCACTGATGGCGGCAACACCCGTTACGTGCTCGCCAATGCCGAGGCCATTGCTGCCTCCGCGCTCGATTGCGAAATCATCTATGCCGGCAATCGCGATGTCGCCGACGAGGTGGCGGCCCTCCTTGCAGGCAAGCGCCTGACTCTTGCGGCGAATCTGCTGCCTGCCTTCAACGAACCCGATCCCGAACCGGCGCGGGAAGCGATTCGCGCCGTTTTTCTGCGTGCCATTGTACGCGGCAAGGGTCTGGATCGCATTGTCGAAGCGACCGGCGTCGAGCCGCTGCCCACGCCCTACGCGATGCTCGATTACGTCGAGGCGATCCGCACGCAGGTGCCGGGCTGGGAGGCTTTCATGCTGCTCGATGTCGGCGGCGCCACCACCGACGTCTATTCCGCCTGCGATTCGACGGCGGAGCCGGGCGTCGTTGTGCGGGGTCTGCCGGAACCGCCCGTCCGCCGTACCGTCGAGGGCGATCTCGGCTTGCGCGTGTCGGCGGCCGTGACCGCCCAGGCCGAGCCGGCAACGCTGGATGCCGCCCTGACGCGCGCCGGGTTGAGTGCCGAGGTGTTTGCGGAGGCGGCGCAGCGACGTGCCGCAAGCCCGGAGATTTTGGCCGACAGCGAGGCCGAGCGGTGGGTCGACATCGCGCTCGCCGGCTTGTGCGTGGCGCAGGCCTGCGAACGCCATACCGGTCGCCATCAGCCCGTACATACGCCGGAGGGCGAGGTGCGGGTGCAGACCGGCCGCAATCTGAAAACAGTCGGCAAAGTCATCGGCTCGGGCGGCTGGCTCGGCCGGCAGGCCGATTTCGACCCGCGCCCCTGGCTGGCCGGGCGCGTACTGGATGCTCGCGGTCGGCAGGTCCTGCTGCCGCGCCGTTTCGACTATTACCGCGATGAAGACAATCTCTTTCCGCTACTGGCCAATCTGGCGCGCGCCTGTCCGCGCGCGGCGGCGCGGGCCGGGGTGGCGCGGCTCAAACAATAAGCAATTTCGGGGAGTGACGATGGAATTTGACAAGAAGCTGGAAAACAAAAGGCTGCCGCTCGATGCCTTCATGGCCGAGCGCAACGAGGTGCTGCAAGCCTGGCCGACCGGTCAGGATGTCGATTTTGAAGAAGGCGTGCGGACGCAGCAGGCGCTGCCCGAGAGCAAGCGCTTTTCCGCCGCGCTGGCGCGCGCCGAGCGCGATGGCAAGACCCTGATCCAGCCGCGCGCCGGCGTGGCGCTGGTGGACGAGCACATCGGCCTGCTGCGCTATCTCGAACCGGCCTGCGACCTGCTGCCGACGACTATCGACGCCTACACGCGCCTGAACCAGTACGACAAGGCGGCGGAAGGCATCGAACGCTCGGCCGCCGCCGGCACCTCGCTGCTCAACGGCTTTCCGGCCGTCAATCACGGGCTGGCCGAGTGTCGTCGCGTTGTCGAGTCGCTGAAGAAGCCGGTGCAGGTGCGGCACGGCACGCCGGACGCTCGTCTGCTGGCCGAGATCACGCTGGCGGCCGGGTTTTCAGCCTACGAGGGTGGCGGCATCTCGTACAACATTCCCTACGCCAAGAAAGTGCCGCTGGAACGCTCGATCCGCCACTGGCAATACTGCGACCGGCTGGTCGGGCTGTACGAGGAACACGGCGTCCGCATCAACCGCGAACCCTTCGGCCCACTCTCCGGCACGCTGGTGCCGCCCTTCGTCTCGCATTCGGTGGCCATTCTGGAAGGGCTGCTGGCGCTGGAACAAGGCTGCCGCTGCATCACGCTGGGCTACGGGCAGGCCGGCAACATGGTGCAGGACATTGCCGCGATTCGCTCGCTGCGCGAACTGGGCGACGAATTCTTTCGCGCTGCCGGTTATCACGATTTTCAACTGACCACGGTGTTTCACCAGTGGATGGGCGGCTTTCCCGAAAACGAATCCATGGCCTATGGCGTCATCGGCTGGGGCAGCGCCATGGCGGCGCTGGCCGGCGCGACCAAGGTCATCGTCAAGACGCCGCACGAAGCGGCCGGCATACCGACGCGGGAAGCCAACAAGCAGGGGCTGGATTGCACCGCTCAGGTGCTGAACATGGTACGCGAGCAAGGTTTTCCGCCCAGCCCGGTGGTCGAGCGCGAAATCGAGATCATCAAGCGCGAGGTGCGGGCGGTGCTGGCCAAGGTCTTCGAACTCGGCCAGGGCGACGCGGCGCTGGGTGCGGTGCGCGCCTTCGAGGCCGGCGTACTCGACGTGCCTTTCGCCCCGGCGGCCTGCAATGCCGGCAAGCTGATGCCGGTGCGTGATAACGAAGGTGCCGTGCGGGTGTTCGAGCCCGGACGTGTGCCGCTGCCGGCCGATGTGCTGGATTACCACCGCGAACGGGTCGCCGAACGCGCCCGGGCGGAAGGCCGCGAGCCGGTCTTCCAGATGGTGGTCGACGACATTTACGCCATTTCCAAGAGCAGACTGATCGGGAGACCGCGATGAAAATTGCCGCAGTTCATTTTATTCCGGGCTATTCGTCCTTCTATTTCGATGACCAGAAGGCGATCAAGCAGGGCGCCGGGCAGGATGGTTTCATCTATGTCGGCGAGACGGTGACGCCCGGTTTTCGCGACATCCGCCAGCCTGGCGAATGCGTCTCCATCCTGCTCGTGCTGGAGAACGGCGCCGTGGCGGTTGGCGATTGTGCAGCCGTGCAGTATTCCGGCACCGGCGGGCGCGATCCGCTCTTTCTCGCGGGGCGTTTTGCACCTTGGTTGCAGGCGCATCTGGCGCCGCTGTTGGTGGGGCGCGACATCGACCGTTTTGTGGACAATGCACGCCATTTCGACCATCTGGAAATCGAGGGTCAGCGCCTGCACACCGCCATTCGCTACGGCGTGACCCAGGCTCTGCTCGACGCCGCGGCTTTGGCGCGCGGCGTTACCAAGGCCGAAATCATCCTCGCCGAATACGGCTTGCCGCTGGTGGCGGAACCGGTGCCGCTGTTCGGCCAGAGCGGCGACGACCGCTACACGGCGGTTGACAAGATGCTTCTGAAGGGCGTCGATGTGCTGCCGCACGGGCTCATCAACAACGTACCGGACAAGCTCGGCTGGCAGGGCGAGAAGCTGGAAGCCTATATCCGCTGGCTGGTGCAGCGGGTCGAGAAGCTGCGCCCTGAGGAGGCACGGCGTCCCTGCCTGCATCTCGATGTGTATGGCACCATCGGCCTGATTTTCGACCAGAACGCCGAGCGTGTTGCCGACTACATCGCCAGCCTGAGCGACGCGGCGGGGCCGCTCGAACTCTATATCGAGGGGCCGGTCGACGCCGGCAGCAAGGACGCCCAGATCGAAGAACTGGGCAAAGTCACCCGCCGCCTGCGGGCGCTGGGTTCGCCGGTCAAGATTGTCGCCGACGAGTGGTGCAACACCTACGAGGACATCGTCGATTTCACCGTGGCCGAAAGCTGCCATATGGTGCAGATCAAGACGCCCGACCTCGGCGGCATCCAGAATATCGTCGAGGCGGTGCTCTACTGTAACCGCCACGGCATGGAAGCGTATCAGGGCGGTACCTGCAACGAGACCGACGTGTCGGCGCGCACTTGCGTTCATCTGGCGCTGGCGGCGCGGCCGATGCGGATGCTGGTCAAGCCCGGCATGGGCTTCGACGAGGGCATGAACATCGTGTACAACGAAATGCACCGCACGCTGGCGCTGCTCAAGGCGCGAAAGGGAGTGGCATGAAACCCGAATTCAAGATCCTGTCGCCGACCGCGATTCTCGGCTACGGCTTTCCCGAGGCCAGTTTTCTGCGCGGCATGGCGGAAAAGCCCGACCTGATTGCCGTCGATGGTGGCTCCACCGATCCCGGCCCGTATTACCTCGGCGCCGGCAAACCCTTCACCGACCGCACCGGCGTCAAACGCGACCTCCGCTATATGCTGACGGCCGGGGTGCGGGCCGGCGTGCCGGTGGTGATCGGCACCGCTGGCGGTTCGGGTGCGGCGCCGCATCTGGAATGGTGCCGCGAGATCATTGTCGAAATCGCCCGCGAGGAAAAGCTGAGTTTCAAGCTGGCGGTGATCCCGACCGATGTCGACAAGGCGACCGTCCACGCCGCCCTCGACGCCGGCCAGATCGTGCCGCTCGATCTGGTGCCGCCGCTGACGCACGCGGCCATCGAGGCCAGTCCGCACATTGTCGCGCAGGCCGGGGTCGAACCCTTCATGCGCGCGCTGGCGGCGGGTGCGGACGTAGTGCTGGCGGGGCGGGCCTACGACCCCGCCTGCTTCGCCGCGCTGCCCATTCTGCGCGGTTACGATCCCGGGCTGGCGCTGCATTGCGGCAAGATTCTGGAATGCGCCGCCATCGCCGCAACGCCCGGTTCCGGCTCTGATTGCGCGTTGGGCATCCTGCGCGAGGATGCCTTCGTGCTGAAGGCGCTCTCCGACGAACGGCGCTTTACGGCCGAATCGGCGGCGGCGCATACCTTGTACGAGAAATCCGATCCCTATCACCTGCCCGGGCCGGGCGGTGTGCTCGACCTGACCGAATGCCGTTTCACCGAACTGGGCGACGGTACGGTCGAGGTGCGCGGCTCGAAGCACGTCGACACGCCCTACATGGTCAAGCTGGAAGGCTCGGCGGCGGTCGGTTGCCGCACCGTCTCGATTGCCGGCACGCGCGACCCGATCATGATCGCCTCTATCGACAGCATTCTCGCTACTGTACGCCAGCGTGTCGCCCACCTGCTCGGCGGAGAAGCCGAGGCGCAGGTTTTTTTCCATCTCTACGGCAAGAATGGCGTCATGGGCGCGCTCGAACCGCAGCGCGACGCCGTCACGCACGAGCTGGGCATTGTCATCGAAGTCGTCGGCAAGACGCAGCAGCAGGCGGACACCGTCTGTTCGCTGACCCGCTCGACCCTCCTGCATTACGGCTATCCGGGGCGTGTGGCGACGGCTGGCAACCTGGCTTTTCCGTTTTCGCCGTCGGACCTTTCGGCGGGAACAGTGTTCGAGTTTTCGCTGTATCACCTGATGCCGATCGATCCGCACACCGCATTTCCGTTCAGGATGGAGACGGTGGGCGAACAGGAGGGCGCACAATGAAGAAAATGCTGGAGATCGCCCGGGTCGTCCGCTCCAAGAATTCCGGGCCGTTCGAGCTGGTGTTGGATGTGATGCTGAAAGACCGTGCGCTGTACGAGGCGCTCAAGGCCAGCGGGCAATTTTCGCCGGCACGGCTGGCGGCCACCTACGGCATTCCCGTCGCCGACATCCGCGCCATCATCTGGTTCGAGCCGGCCAATGCGGTCAAGGTGGTGCTGCCGCGCTATATCGTCTCCGGCGCGCCGGGTGACTCGGACGTCTATGGCGCACAGCAGCACGCGCCATTGCTGACCATGGAATTCGAGCTGTAACAGAGAGGTGGCGCCATGGTGGTGATGCACGAAACGCTGATCTATGCGGTCTATTACGCGCCGCGTGGCCGCGTGCGTTTGTACCGGCTCGGCCGTGATATCGCCGAGCGCCACTTGTTTCCCACCGATTTGCTGGTCGGCGTGATCGGCGCCGAGGGGGCAGGCAAATCGACGCTGATCCGTGGCATCTTTCCAGGCTTGGAACTGACCAACGACGATGAAGGCATCAATCTGCGCTCGGCGCCGATTTTCGATTTCTCGGAAAGCGACCGCTTCGGGCCGCACACCTATCATATCGACGTGCGCTACGAGCAGGCGTTTCACCAACTCTGGGAGATCGCCGAGGTCGTCAAACAGGCATTGCATCACCGCCGCCGTGTGGTCGCCGAGCATTTCGACCTGCTCTACCCCTACCTCAAATTCAATGCCCAGATTCTGCTCGGCGTCGGGGAGGAGGTGGTGGTGGCGCGCCCCAATGTCTTCGGGCCCGATCCGCAGGCGATCAAGGACATCGTCTACCGCACGGTCAAGTACCGCAAGATGGCGCATTCGGCTGAAGACATCACCAGCCTGATCCTCTGCCGCCAGTATGGTGTGCCGATTCCGGCCACTCATTCCGATGTCAAACACGGTTTTGTCATCGGTTTCGAAACACCGCCCGATATCGACCTCGGCAAGCTCGAAGAAGATGTGCGCGCAGTCATCGCCAAAGATGTGCCGATCAAGCCGGGCGACGACGATCACATCTGCATCGGCGACGAGCGCATGGAATGCACTGGCGTTCGCACGCACGTGGCGTCGTCCGGGTTGATCGAATCCTTCCGTCTGGTGCCGGAATTCCGCTACAACCCCATCGACCGCCAGCATCTGCTGGTCGGCATTGTCGGCGATTCGCGCGAGGAGGCGGGCTTTGATCGCATCCTCACCATAGTCGGGTAAGCTGATCACTTGCGCTCTGCTGGCGCTCGCACGGAGGACGACTCGATGAACGAATGGTTGAGGGAACTGAACGGGAGAGTGGGCAATACTTCAGAAGCGATTTTGGTGCGCGAACTCGATCTCGCTTTTACCGAAATTCCCGATCCGCCTCAGCCCGTCAGCGACATGCACGATTTGCTGCGCTTCTGCCGATTCGACGCGATTGTGCCCTGGCTGCGTCAGGAGCGCGACGTGCTGGCCAGGGCGGAAGCCTTCGCGCGACGCGTGGGTGCCAACAAGGTGGCGACTATTCTTGCCGATGCGCTGGCCGGCACGCCGCAACCGGCTGTCTCGTTCTCCGTCAACCTGCCGGACGGCGTATCGATGCCGATCGATGTCCCGACCCTGGAAGTGACTCGTTTCGACGGCAAGGATTGGGGCGGCACCGATCTGGCACTCAGTTTTTCCATCGAGCCGTTCGAGAAAGCGGTGTTGCGCGAAGCGCTCGCATTGGCCGAGAAGATCGATCTCCAGCCGCCGCTCGAGGTGCGCCAGCGCCAGCAGGCGGATGCCCGCGTAGGGGAGAGGATGAGCGCCGGCAAGGGTGCCGCCGAGTTGTTTACCGAGTTGGTGTCCGCTCGCCACCCGACCATGCTGGCCGGCAGTTGGGAGCAGTATGAAAACCGCGTGACGCAAGGGTGCCGCCCAGTTGCGCTCGAACACCGTCCGTTTGCAGGGGCATCCCCCCAAGATCTGGCGCGGGTGGAAAAACGTTACGGCCCGGTGGTCAAGGAACTGCTCGATCTCTATGCCGCGCACGACGGCGCCGATCTTTTCTGCCACGAGGGCGAACCAGCGTTCTGCATGGTGCCGATGGCGCACTGGCAGGAGCTGCTGGACGAGGCCATCGGCTGGGCGGAAACGGTGACCTGGCAGTTCGAGCGGGACGAGATTCCGTCCTATCTGTATTCGGCCATCGCCTTTGGCTATATTCCCTTGGACAGCGAAAAATGGCTGTTCATCACTGAGGGCGAGCACGCCGGCAAGATCATGCTTTCCGACACCGATCTGATCGAGGCTCAACCCCGGTTCGCCAGCCTTGGCGAGTTTGTCGCCACCCTGCTCGCCGACACGCCGCGCATTCTCAATTGCGGCGGGTATGTGCGCTATCTCATCGACGACGAGAACTGCTTCCCGGTGGCCTATCGACCGGAGGGCGCGGAAGGCGAGTAAGGGCGCGCCTTACACGCCCTGCTTCAGGCTGGCCTGAATGAAGTCGTCCAGATCGCCGTCGAGCACCGCCTGCGTATTGCCGACTTCGTAGTTGGTGCGGAGATCCTTGATCCGCGACTGGTCGAGTACGTAGGAACGGATCTGGTGGCCCCAGCCGATGTCGGATTTGGAGTCTTCCAGTTTCTGCTGTTCGGCCTGCTGTTTGCGCAATTCGTGCTCGTACAGGCGGGCGCGCAGCATCTTCCACGCCTCGTCGCGGTTGCGGTGCTGCGAGCGGTCGTTCTGGCACTGCACGACGATGTTGGTCGGAATATGGGTCAGACGCACCGCCGAATCGGTCTTGTTAATGTGCTGGCCGCCGGCGCCGGAGGCGCGGAAGGTGTCGGTGCGCACATCGGCCGGGTTGATCTCGATTTCGATCGAATCGTCGACTTCCGGGTAAACGAACACCGATGTAAAACTGGTGTGACGGCGGGCGTTGGAATCGAAGGGCGATTTCCGCACCAGCCGGTGGATGCCGGTTTCGGTGCGCAGCATGCCGTAGCAGTAGTCGCCGGAAAAACGCACGGTCGCGCTCTTGATGCCGGCCACTTCGCCTTCCGACTCTTCCATCACCTCGACGCTGTAGCCCTTCTTTTCGCCGTATTTGACGTACATGCGCAACAGCATGGCCGCCCAGTCCTGTGCCTCGGTCCCGCCGGCGCCGGCCTGGATTTCCAGGAAGCACGGGTTGGGATCCTGCGGGTTGTTGAACATGCGGCGGAATTCGAGATCGGCGACCTTCTGTTCAATGCCCTCGTTATCGGCTTCAACGGCGAGCAGGGTGTCGTCGTCGTTCTCGGACTTGCCCATGTCGAACAGTTCGCGGCCATCGTCGATGGCGGCCTGGGCGTCTTCCAGCACGAGGACGATGTTTTCCAGCGATTTCTTCTCGCGGCCCATTTCCTGGGCGCGCTTGGGATCGTCCCAAACCTTGGGGTCTTCGAGTTCCTGATTCAGCAGCGTCAGGCGTTCGCGCTTCTGATCGTAGTCAAAGATACCTCCGAAGCTCGCCGACCCGCATGTTCAGGTCGTCGAGCCGGTAGCCGATACTGTTGATGTGTTCTGCGTCCATGCCTCGAATCCGGTCTGCAATAAAAGAGGGGGATTATACCGCCCCTCTCCGGCTCCACACGAACGCTGCCAGCGCCCGCTAATCAACTTGAGGTTTCGGCCACGTAGATCTCAATGCGCCGGTTCTTTGCGCGATTGGCTTCGGTGTCGTTGGGTGCGATCGGCTCGCGCTCGCCGCGCCCGGCGATCTCGATGCGGCTGGCCAGCACGCCGCGGTCGACTAGATAGTCACGGGCGGCGCTGGCACGGTCGAGCGAGAGCCGGTTGTTGGCGGCATCGCTGCCGATCGAGTCGGTGTGGCCGATGATGCGGATATGCGTCGCCGGATGTTCTTTCAGCGACGCTGCAAACTTGTCGAGAATCGGGCGTAGCGCTGGCTTGATCGCGGCCTGCCCGGAATCGAAGGTGATGTCGCTGGGGATCTCCAGCTTCAGTTCGTTGTTGGGTGTGCGGGTGACCGCCACGCCGGTGCCCTCCGTCGCCTGCGTCATTTGCTGGCGTTGTCTTTCCATGTGTTGCGACCACAGGTAGGCGCCCAGCGCGCCGACGCCGGCACCGATGGCCGCATCGCGTCCGGCGTGATGGCTGCCGGTCGCCTTGCCGATCAGCGCGCCACCTGCCGCACCGGCGCCGGCACCAATGGCGGTGTTGCGCTGGGTCTCGCTCATGGTTACGCAAGCGCCCAGGATCAACGCAAGCATCAGCGCCAACAGATCGGGAATGCGGAACTGCCTCATGGTGATCTCCTCAGGGGCCTGAACCTATTCACTGTAGACCATTCCGGACGGCGGCATGATGACATCCGCCTTGGCGACGTCACGCGCGTGGACTATGCTTTTGAAAGACCTTAACTATAAAAGGGGAATTTTCATGCCGAGATTCGTCCTGGTTTTCGTGACCGCCTTGCTGTTCGTTGCCGGCAGTGCCTGGAGCCAACCCAAGCTGCACGGGAGCGCAGCCGAAACCCAGGCGGTCAAGGAAATGCGTGAGCGCCTCCAGAACGCGCTGGCGAGGGGTGATCTGGCGGCCTGCCGGCGAGAGGGCGACAATCTGGCGCGCTATGGTCAGGCCGATCAGGGCAGGGCTGTGATCGACCGTGACATCGCCGCCGTCGAAGCGCGATTGCGCGAGGTCGGTACGCTGTTCAACGACTTTCGCCAGATCCACGATCTCAACGCGCAGCAGGCTGTACAGCAGGCATACACGCTGATGCGCCAGATTGTCGCCAAGCTGGCGAGCGACGCTGTGACCGACGTGACGGTGACACTGGTGACCGCACCAATGCCCGGTCTTGGCAAGGTCGTTGCGGAAATGGGCAAGCAGGCAGCCGATTTTCTCGGCAATTTCGACGAGGCCGGGCGCCTTGCCGACAAGGCGCGCGCGCTGCGCAGCTTGCAGGCGCTGGCGCGTTATGCGGATGACCAGATGAACAGCTTGCGGCCGGCGGTACGTGAAGCGGAAAACGCGCACGCCCTGCTCTCGCAATGCCGGCAACAGTACCAAAACGCGGCGTCGGCAGCACAACCCGGCCAGGCCGGCACCAGCGCGACGCTCGACCGCTTGGGCAAGGAAGACCGAGACAAGCTGCTCTATTGTGCCTGCCGCTGCTCGACAGGATGCCGTGCTTCGTCGGGATACTCGACACAGGGTTTCGATGCCAGCCCTTCGTGCAAGAACCCCGCCGCCGGGCCGTGCTTCTGTGCCGGATTCGGCTGTCTGCGCGACACGCTGAAGGCCGATTGCGTGGCCGCCTGTTTGCCTGAAGTCGGCATCAAGGGCGATGCGTCGATGGTGCAGGCCTGGGTCGATCAACGCAACCGCGAAGTCGGCGCGCCGGTATCGACGCCTGCGCCACCCGCCGCGACTCCAGCTCCAGCGCCCGCACCGGTCGCGGCGCCCGCCCCGGTGCCTGCCGCGAGCGGCGGCAACCTGGCGAGAGGCAAACCCGCCGCCACC
>APMI01000156.1_pt1 | contig 118844 bp, 109 predicted proteins | sample 667938 | NCBI WGS metagenome assembly APMI01 (sample SAMN01084076, study PRJNA167559) | wastewater metagenome | biome: Wastewater | place: Denmark: Ejby Moelle, Odense | collected 2011-11-28 | reverse complement strand
GAATCCGAAATCAAATGAACATTAAGGAAAATATTGGTTTGCATCTATCTATAAATTAACCTGTTGTTAATAAGTTTTAATAAGCTGTGAATAAGTATGGTAAACAAATCATTAAGAAAAATTTTCATCCTCTTTGTCCCAAAATTGCACACATTTGTCCACAGTTTTTCAACAGCATGGGGAAAAGATAATGGTTAATAAAATCTTAATCACATATTAGGCATTAATCTTTTATTAACTTTTAAAATAGGCAGTTTTTAGTGGATATTATTTGAATAAGTTGTGGACAAATTTCCTTAAAAAGTGGTTTTCATGTTAATAAGCCCAAAATTCTTGATTTTATCCACCTTACTAATTACTACATACTTCTTTTAATTAATAAAGAAGATAGATTTTGACAAAAGTTCTTATAGAAACCCTTGATGGTAATAAAACTAAACGAGTTCCAATTTGGATGATGCGTCAAGCGGGACGACATTTGCCAGAATATAAGGAATTAAGAGCAAGGAATAAATCGTTTCTTGACTTTTGTTATGCACCCGCTGCCGCATCAGAGGCAACCTTACAACCAGTAAGACGTTACGATATTGATGCAGCAATTATCTTTTCTGATATTTTGGTTATTCCACATGCTTTGGGTCAATTTGTTGATTTCAAAGAAGGCATTGGCCCAATCCTTGATCCTATTAATACTTTTGATGGTTTAAAAACTTTAGAAGGTTCAAAATTTGCTGCACGTCTTGCGCCTGTTTATGAGGCTATTGAAAGGGTTCGTGGTACGCTTGATAGTGACAAGGCATTACTTGGCTTCTGTGGTGCTCCTTGGACCTTGGCGACATATATTATTCAAGGAAAAGGTGGCAATCGTGATGTTGCAAAAATTCATGCTTTGCAAAATCCTGAATTTATGAATGAATTATTTGATTTATTGATTGAATATTGCGCATTACACCTTGCTGCACAACTTGATGCCGGTGCCGATGCGGTACAAATCTTTGAATCATGGGCCGAAGATTTGAATGATGAATGCTTTCAAAATCTTGTAATCGAACCAAACCGTAAATTAGTTGCACGTCTGCGTGAAATGCGCCCTAATGCAAAAATAATTGGTTTCCCGCGTGGTGCATCACATCGCGCAAAATATTATTATCCACAAACTGGTATTAATGCGGTTGGTCTTGATATTTCTGCAGATTTGAAAACTATTCGTGCCGAACTTGGTAATAAAGCCTGTATACAAGGCAATCTCGATCCAATGGTTTTGGTTGCCGGTGGTGATGCCCTAAAGCGTGCGGTGGCAAATATTATGGAAACTGCTGCACTTGGTCCACATATATTCAATCTTGGTCATGGAATTGTGCCACAAACACCAATAGATAATGTAATTGAAATGATTAAAACAGTAAGAAGTTTTGAAGGTAAATAATGAAAAAAAAATTGGCGGTTGTATTATTTAATCTTGGTGGTCCCAATGCGCCTGAAGATATTCGCCCGTTTTTGAAAAATCTATTTTCAGACAAAGCAATTATCGAGCTTCCGGCAATTTTTAGGATGCCACTTGCTTATCTTATTTCAACAACTCGTGCGCCAAAGGCAAAACCGCTTTATGATTTAATGGGCGGTTTTTCACCACTTTTAAAAAATACAAATGCGCAAGCTGAGGCAATTTTAAAATCACTGAAGCAAAAACTTGAAAATTATGAGGTAAAAACCATAATTTCAATGCGCTATTGGAATCCATTAAGTAAAGAAGCAGCTGCTGAACTTATTGAATTTAATCCTGATGAAGTGGTTTTATTGCCGCTTTACCCACATTATTCGAAAACCACTACTGGATCTTCGGTAAAAGAATTTCAAAAATATTATAAGGGTAAAGCACGTTTGGTACGAGAATATCCGATTTTGGATGGTTTTGTAAAAGCCAATGTAAAATCAATCATGGCAGAATATGAAAAATTGGGCAAACCAGAACGGGTTCGTATATTATTTTCTGCACACGGTTTGCCACAAAAAGTTATTGATAGTGGCGATGTTTATGAAAAACAAATTAAACAAAGTGCCGCAGCCATTACAAATGAATTACCATCAAATTTTGAAACTGTAGTTTGTTTTCAGTCAAAAGTTGGCCCATTAAAATGGCTTGAGCCTTCAACACCCAACGAAGTTAAACGCGCAGGCAAAGATAATATTGCAATTATTATATGCCCGATTGCGTTTGTAAGCGATCATATCGAAACCCTTGTCGAACTTGATGTTGAATATAAAGAATTGGCACATGAATTAAAAGTTCCACAATTTGGACGCGCCGCAGTTGTAGGATGTGACGAAGATTTTATTGATGGTTTAACTGATTTGGTTATTGAACATTTGGAGAAATCTTAATGGAATGGTTTTCGGCGCATTATGATTTTTTCCGCGCGTTACATATAATCGCTGTAATTGCATGGATGGCGGGGCTTTTATATCTTCCACGTCTTTATGTTTATCATTCCCCAGTTGAGGTTGGGACAGATCTTGATAAAACCCTGACCATAATGGAAAAAAAACTATTCCGTTATATTATGGAACCATCAATGTATGTGGTTTGGGCGCTTGGAATTTGCTTAATAATGGCGCGCGGCATGGATTTGTTTAAAATGCCATTTTTCCATGTAAAACTATTATGTGTTTCTCTTATAACCATTATTCATATGTTTTACGGAAAATGGCAAAAGGACTTTGCAGATGGCAAACGCCCTTTAAACCATGTATTTTTCCGAGTCATCAATGAAATGCCATTCATTTTGATGATTATCGCCGTATTTATGGTAGTTCTTGAACCAAGCTTTGGCTAGGCCGCTTTTAGAGAAGCAATAAAGCTTTGAACCTCTGTTTTAAGATTTTCCTGACTGCTTGCTCAATTCGTCGGCAGCAGAAACCACTTGTGATGCAGAACGCGCGGTTTCGCTAGCATTGGTTTGAATATCGGTAATTTCAACACTTACACTACGCGATCCAGTTGATGCCTCTTGTGTATTGCGTGCGATATCAGCAGTAACGGCCGATTGCTCTTCAATTGCGGCATTTACCGAAACCGTAATGTTGTTAATGCTGTTGATTGTATCTCGTATAGAACCGATGGCATCAACGGCAGATTGCGTACTTGCCTGAATTTCACTGATTTGTTTTGAAATATCATCGGTTGCACGTGACGTTTGCCCGGCAAGGTTTTTAACCTCTGATGCAACAACAGCAAAACCTTTACCTGCTTCACCGGCGCGGGCACTTTCAATAGTAGCATTCAATGCTAGTAGATTGGTTTGGCTTGCAATTTCGCTAATCATTGAAACAACTTCACCAATTTTATCGGCAGCAGTTGAAAGGTTTTTCACAGTTTCAACAGAATTTTCCGCCAATGAAACTGCATCAGATGAGATTCTTGCCGATGATGAAACTTGGTGTGAAATTTCACGAATAGATGCCGACATTTCTTCTGAAGATGCTGCAACTACTGTAACATTTGCTGTGGCTTGTTCTGCGGCAGCAGCAACGTTATTTGATTTAAAGCTTACATTCTCAACCAATTCATCCATCAATTTTGCAGTTGAACTAAGTTCAGCAGCAGCACCAGCAACAGTATTAATCATACCAACAACACTGGTTTCAAGGAAGTCTTGGGATTTTTTTGCAATTGCCTCAACCTTATCATGCTCAATTTGGATATAGGTGCCAATTGCAAAATCCATATCCAAAAGTGCAGCTTTAACAAAAGCTGAAATTTCTTTTTTAACTTCTTCAACCGTATCGCTATTATTTACCATCATTCCTTGTGCTTTGGTTTTTTCAAGGAATATATTGATTACTTCAGTAATGATGTATGAATAACCGCCGATATAAAACCCTGGCTCAAGACCAATACGTGCATGAGTTTGCCCAATTTTGGTTACGCTATTGATATAATTGTCAGAAAAGCTGCCTTCAAGAATTGATGACCAATGGCGTACCTGTGCATTTTTTGCGGCATCCATATGACTATCGCCAGAAAAGAATTTATTAGTATCCTTAAATTTTCTTACGACTTTATAAAAGCCAGTTAGGACATGCGGTAAAGCTGATTCAATGGTTGGTTTTATATCATTGAGGCTATTTTTGGTGGCACTATCAATATTATAAAAATCAAGCTTTTCAGCAATATCTTCATGTTTCATTTTATCTACCCCTAAGCCTGATAGTATTTGTTTTATTTATGTATGTTATGTTACTAGGAGGTATAGTAGTATAAAAGGTTAATAAAATTATAAATTTATTAGAATAATAAGATATTACTTTATAATATAAGCTATGCGTTATTTCATAAGACTTATGAAAACGTTTGCGCCGTCATCAGAGCCTAATTCTTTCGCAAAGGCGCGATCAGGGTGAGGCATCATTCCCAATACATTACCCTTTTTGTTTATGATTCCCGCAATATTGCCTTTTGAACCATTTGGGTTTTCGAGATATTTGAATACTACACGATTTTCATCTTCTAAAAGTTTGATAGTATCATCATCGGCAAAATAATTACCTTCACCATTGCCAACTGTCATCATTGCTTTGGTCTGGTTGCCAAATGCCTTGGTAAATCGGGTATTATTATTGGTAACGTCAAGCATAACATCTTTACAGATATATTTCAGGCTGTTGTTACGTAATAAAGTGCCTTCTAAAAGGCCGGCTTCACATAAAATTTGAAAGCCATTACAAATTCCAAGAATTGACGTGCCGCGTTCGGCATGGCGTATAATTTCGGCATTAATTGGTGAAACCGCTGCCATAGCGCCACAACGCAAATAATCGCCATATGAAAAGCCACCAGGAATAATAATTAAATCCAAATCATCGGAAAGATGGGTTTCTTTGTGCCAAACCATCTTAACATCGGCATTAACGGCGGTTTCTGCGGCAACTTTACAGTCGCGGTCGCAATTAGATCCAGGGTATACAATAACAGCAGCTTTCATATTGCCCGCTTTAAAACAATTCTTAGCAAAACAAAAGTGCCTGTTTGTAAGAAATTTGCCGATTTTGGTAGAAAAATCACAAAACCTTTAAATGCAATATGAAAACATTGGAAAAACTATCTGACTAATTGCTTGAAATTACCCACTTTCCCCTTTAATCAACTGATATGTCTTTAAATACAAAAGAAAAAGCCCCAACACCATTTATGGCGCAATATCTTGCCGCCAAAGAAAAGCATCCTAGCTCTTTGTTATTTTTTCGGATGGGTGATTTTTATGAAATGTTTTTTGAAGACGCTAAAACTGCGGCGGCAGCACTTGATATTGCCTTAACAAAACGGGGGCAGCATCAGGGCGATGAAATCCCAATGTGTGGTGTTCCAGCCCATTCGGTCGAACCATATATTGCTAAATTGGTGCGCCAAGGGTTTAAAATTGCCATTTGTGAGCAGTTAGAAACCCCAGAAGAAGCAAAAAAACGCGGCTATAAAGCTGTTGTTCACCGCGATATTACCCGCATTATCACCCCAGGAACTTTGACCGAAGAATCCCTACTTGAAGCCAAAAAATCAAATCGTCTGGCGGCAATTGTGTTTTCGGTTTCTGGCTCTGATGCTGCGATTGCGTGGGCCGATGTTTCAACCGGTGAGTTTGCGGTAATTTCCGGAAGCAATGCGCGGGTTATGGATGAAATATCGGGTCTTTCAATAGGTGAAATCCTATTGCTTGATAAGGATTTTAATCGCGAAGAAAGCAAATTTATTGCCAAACTTATTCCCGCAATGTCGCCACGCCCAAGTGTTAAGGGTGACGTAAAATCGTGTGAGAACCTATTACTTGATGGCTTTGGTGTAAAAACCCTTTCTGGTTTTGGTGATTTTAACAAAATTGAAATTCAGGCTCTTGGTCTGATTTATGATTATGTATTAACAACACAGGCAGGCGTTGCCCCAAAATTGGTAATCCCAAAAAAGCATGAGGTTTCTGGATTTTTGGCAATTGATGCCGCCACCCGTAATAGTCTTGAAATTGAAAAATCAACCAAGGGCGGGCGCAAAGGTTCACTTCTTGGTACTATTGATAAAACCAAAACACCACAAGGTGGACGACAAATTCTTGAAGATGTTTCACGACCGCTTCTTGATATAAATGCCATAAATGCTCGCCTTGATGCGATTGGTTTTATGCTTGAAAATCAAAAGATTGGCACGCAAATTTCCGATGCTTTATCACAAATGCCTGATATGGTACGCCCACTTTCCCGCATTGAATTAAATCGCGCATCCCCGCGCGATTTAAAAGCGATTGGAAAGTCATTGGAACTTGCGAATATGATTTGCGCAATCTTGCCCGCCGAAGTACCAAAGATTTTGGAAAATGCTGCAAATGCCATAAATTTAATGCGCCATAATGAATTGGGTGAACTTGCCACCTATTTAAATGAGGCACTTGATGATGAATTACCTTTTTTGGCGCGTGATGGGGGTTTTATTCGTCGTGGCTTTGATAGTGTTTTGGACGAATATGTTACATTGCGTGATGAAAGCCGCCGCCTGATTGCATCATTATCCGCAAAAGTTTCCGAGCAAGCTGGTCAGCCGTTAAAAATAAAATTTAATAATGTCTTGGGCTATTTTATCGAGGCGACACCAAAACAAGCACCGCCACTTTTAGAAGCACCATTAAATGAAATTTTCATTCACCGTCAGACATTATCGGGCATGGTGCGTTTCACCACCAATGAATTAATAGAATTAAATTCCAAAACCGCACGCGCCGCCGATTTGGCATTAAATCGTGAGTTGGAATTATTTGATTTAGCATGCCAAAAAGTGGCCACACTTGGGGCACAAATCCGCAATGCCAATGATGCCATTGCCAGAATTGATGTAACCCTGTCCGCAGCAGGAATTGCGGGCGAAAATAATTATTGCCGCCCAAAAATTAATGAAAATAAGGCCTTAAAAATTATTCAAGGTCGTCATCCGGTGGTTGAAGATAGCCTTAAAAAAGACGGTGGGGTTTTTACCGCCAATGATTGCACAATTGATGCAGAAATTTTGGATAGTGCGCGCCTTTCATTAATTACCGGCCCTAATATGGCAGGTAAATCAACATATTTGCGCCAAAATGCGATTTTGGTAATTATGGCGCAGGCGGGTTTTTATGTCCCTGCAAGCGCGATGGAATTGGGTCTTGTTGACCGCGTATTTTCACGGGTTGGCGCGTCCGATGATTTATTTGCGGGGCAATCAACTTTTATGGTGGAAATGGTTGAAACCGCGAATATTTTAAACCGTGCAACCGATCGCTCATTGGTGATTTTGGATGAAATTGGGCGCGGCACGGCAACCTATGACGGTCTTGCAATTGCCTGGGCAGTAAGTGAATATTTACATGAAATCAATAAATCACGCGCGCTTTTTGCCACCCATTATCATGAATTAACCGACCTTTCCAAACAATATGAAGGCATTAATAATTTATCGCTTTCTGCCAAGGAATGGAATGGCGATTTAATATTCCTCCACAAGGTTATCGATGGTGCGGCTGATCGTTCTTATGGGGTGCAGGTGGCGCGAATTGCGGGATTGCCAAAAACCGCTGTGGAACGGGCAAAAGAGGTTTTAAAAACTCTTGAAAATACCCACCACGTTGGGAAAAAAGGTCAAAAACCGATTGATGACCTTCCATTATTTTCGGAATTTGTTCCACAGGTCGCGGCAATTCTCGAAAAGAGCGAGGTTGAGAAAATCCTTGAAGCTCTTGATATTAATGATTTATCACCACGCCAAGCCCTTGATTTATTGTTTGAATTAAAGGGAAAGCTCTAAATCAATTCAATCTGAACTTTGATTTCATCACCCGCCTTGATATTTTCGGTTTTGCGGACGCTTGCTTTAATAGGCAAAATATAGGTTTTGTCTTTTGAATTTGGGAATATTGATGTGGTAAAAATTGTTTCACCCACAATTGCCCGCACCTTTACCGCGCCGAACCCCCGTTTAAGGCCAAGCGTTTTTAGCGAAGTTGTAAAATATATTTCATTGGCAATTTCTTCGGTAATAGTGAAAAAATGCCAAGAGCCTTTTTCACTATTCCAAAGCCAAACATTGCCAATGCAATCAAATATTTCATTGTCTTTACTCATTCTTTTAGCCCAACGAATGCATCGGAAATAACATCAATAACCGCGCGAATTCTCGGCATATGGCGCAAATCACTGTGTACACCCAACCAAACATCACGTCTTGGTAATTCTTTTATTTCATTTAATTCTATCAATTCAGGCTCAATACTTGCACGAAATTTTGGGATACAGGCAATACCAATCCCTTGTTTACACCCCATAATCATGGCTTCTCGGCTATTGGTGCGCAAGGCTATTTTGGCATTTGAAAAATTTTGACTTAAAGCGCGGGCTTCTTCAAGATGCGATTGATCTTCCAAAACTTGGATAATCTTGTGGCTGTCTGTATTTTCTGGATGACCATGCTTTTCAATATAATTCTGTGAAACATAAAAACCTGCCGTCATAGTACCGATTTTTTTGGTAACTAAATCCATGTTTTCAAAGCGGGTGAAGCGCACGGCAATGTCCGCCTCGCGCCGTGAAAGACTAAGAAGGCGCGCATCGGGTATAAGTTCGACCACAATATTGGGGTGGGTACATTGCAATTTGGCAATTGCCGGAATGATTATCCGTGATGCAACAACATCAACAGCAGTAACTTTTACAATACCTTCAAGGGCAATATCGCGCCCCTTTATAACTCGTTCTGTTGCGATGACTTCCGCCTCAATTCGTTCGGCATTACCAAGAACCTGTTCGCCCAATGAAGTAAGGGCAAAACCACGCGGATGACGTTCCAAAAGGCGCGCCCCAACTTTTTGTTCCAATTTTGTAAGCCTGCGCCCCATTGTTGGTTGGGTAGTGTTAAGTGCCTTGGCGGCGGCCGATAAAGATCCTTCGCGCGCAATAACTAGGAATGTTTGTAAATCGTCCCAATCCATGAGATGCTCCATACAAAAGCGCATACATCACCAAAGATATTACGCAATTGCATACGGGTATAATGGATTTATAATTTTGGCAAGAGGATTAGAGATGCAAAAAAAATTACCTTCACTATTTATATCGCATGGCTCACCAACTTTATATTTTGACGATGTGCCAGCGCGTGATTTCTTGCGGGGTTTGGGCGCAAAAATTGACCGCCCAAAAGCCATTTTGGTGGTATCAGCACATTGGGAAACCGAAACCCCAACCGTGAATGTGGTTGAAACCAATGAAACCATTCACGATTTTTATGGCTTTCCAAAACATATGTATGAAATGCAATACCCTGCCAAAGGTTCAAAAGAACTTGCATTAAGGGTGCAAGAATTATTGGGCGAACATGGTGTTCGCTCTGAAAGCGATTTAAACCGTGGCCTTGACCACGGGGCATATATTCCATTGATGCTAATGTACCCTGATGCCGATATTCCGGTGGTTCAATTATCAATTCAGCCACATTTAGGAACTGGTCACCATCTTGAAATTGGTCGTGCCTTGCAAAAACTTCGTGATGAGGGGGTTTTAATAATTGCTACCGGATCATTTACCCATAATTTACGGGCAATTAAATGGGATGGCGGACCAGAGGATGATTGGTCTAAAGAATTTTCTGCATGGTTTAATGATGCCATTAAAAATGGACGTACTTGTGACCTGCTTGCCTATCGCCGACTTGCCCCATTTGCGCAAATGGCGCATCCAAAGGATGAACATTTATTACCAATTTATGTGGCAATAGGTGCGGCTTATCCCGATTATAAAGCAACCCAAATCCATAATAGTGTTACCTTTGGTAACTTACATATGGATTCTTATAGGTTTGATTGATAATCTCGTGCACCAAACAGTGCGGTTCCAACCCGCACATGGGTTGCACCAAATTTGATTGCGGTTTCAAAATCCGAACTCATACCCATTGAAAGGTTCTTTAAATCATGAGTTTTGGCAAGTTTTTGCATCAATGCGAAATATGGTGCTGGCGGTAATTCGGCAGGCGGAATACACATTAAACCTGTAACTTCTAGTCCATAATGTTCGCGTGCCAAATCTAAAAGGCGTGGGAAGTCATTGATGGCAACCCCTGCTTTTTGTTCCTCATTGCCAATGTTAATTTGCATCAGGATTTTAGGCGATTTTCCGATTTTTTGGATAGATTTTTGTAGTGATGCACACAAATGTTCCCGGTCCAAAGTCTCAATAACATCAAATAACTTAACAGCCTCATCCGATTTATTGGTTTGCAGTGGGCCAATAAGGCGTAATTCAAGGTCTGAACAGTCGCGTTCACCCCAGTGTTGATAAGCCTCTTGCACACGGTTTTCGCCAAAAATTTTTTGCCCATCCAAAAGTGCTTCATCAAGCTTTTCAGGTGTTTGGGTTTTACTTACGGCAACCAGTGTAATATCATCTGGGTTGCGCCCAACCTCTTTGGCGGTGGTGGCAATTTTTTGAAGTATTTCAAGACGGTTTTGGGAAAAATCACTTTGCATAAAGCTGATATAAAAAAAATCTCACAAAAAGCAAAGAACTTGTTCGGTAATGGGCAAGTTTTTGTTTTATCAGATCCCGAAAGAAGCCCAAATTTAAATGAAATTATCGCCAATAGCCCAAATGACGCGTTTATAATTTATCGCAATTATGGTGCAGAAATTCCAAAATTTAAAAAAGCGAGCACAAAGAAGATTTTGGCAAGTGTTTCCCCTAAATTAGCTTATAAATCAGGAATAATTGGAATACATATTCCCAATAAAAGCCTTAAATATTATCATTTATCAAAGACAAAGGGTCTTATGAAAACCACCTCAGCGCATAATTCACGTGAAATTATACGGGCGGTAAATTGCGGAATTGAAAATGTGATTATATCGGCGATTTTTCCATCAAAAAGTAAAAGTGCGGGCAATCCCAAGGGAAATATCAAACTTGCACAATTGATTCGCGCGTTTCCAAAACAAAATTTCATTGCCTTGGGTGGAATAAACCTCAAAAGCCTAAAACGACTAAAAGGAATTAAATTAAAGGGAATAGCCGGAGTTAGTTTTAATTAAAAACGGAAAGCAGATTCGATTTTGATGCTTGGGCTACGTTTATTTTTATCCTGATTAATATTGTCGTCAGGAATTACAACGCCACCACCAACGCGAAGGTTGCGGTTAACATCATAAAATGCACCAGCAGAAGTTTGACCATTATGATTGTCAACTGGGCTTTGTCTTGAAGGCTGCATACCAAAGCTAACACCCCAGCGAGATTTAGGTGATACTTTTACGTTTGCTTTGGTTTCACCGCGTGGTGTCCACGCATTCACACCCGAATTGAATTCAGAACCAAAAGTAAATCTTTCATACCATGGTGCAGTTGGTGTTGTGTTGCGACCTTCGGCACAAGCAGTACCAGCCGCGAAAAACGCAGCAAGACCAATTGCAAATGCCAATGTCTTTTTCACCACAAAACCCCCATCCAAAATAGAGTGTTGCAAACAATATAGCTTAACTAACCCTAAAAAAATTGTTGAGTCAATTGAATAAAACCAACAAAATTCCTAATAAGTTTCATACACACCCGAGAATATAGCGATTTTAAACACAATTTGAAACAGTTTTATGGCAATAATTTTTTTTGTTGCAATTGTATCACAATATTGATTGCAATTTGCGCGGTTTATTAAGCAAAAATTTAGCCAAACTCAATGTTATTTAATTTTAAAGCTACACAAAGCCGCTTGATAAACTGTCTCAAACATTGTTAATAGCAATGATTATGCTTTAAATAGCCCTTTATTGTTATTATTGGCACAAAGTGATATAGCCTTGTGCCAACCTTATTGTCGGAGTTTCAATATGCGCCGTATTGCGCCAATTCTTCTAGCCACATCGTTTGTGATTGTTCTTGGCGGCTGTGCCCATAAACCGGCTACTGATGCCCAAGCCGGCAGCCCAATGAAATTTAATTTCGGTAAAAAGAAAGATACCCAAGCAGGTATTGGGGTTAATGGTTATTTGTGGCGTGCCACTTTGGACACGTTAAACTTTATGCCGGTGGCAAGTGCGGATCCATTTGGCGGCACATTCATTACCGATTGGCATTCAAATGATGCAACCCCGAATGAACGTTTCAAGGTTCAGGTTTTCATTCTTGATAACCGTCTTCGTGCCGATGGTATTGCGGTTCAGGTTTTCCGTCAGGTTAATAATGGTTCTGGTTGGACTGATGCTTCTGTTAGCCCTGATACAACTTTGCAGATTGAAAATGCAATTTTGACCCGTGCGCGTCAATTGCGTATCGCAAATATCGAATCTGAAAAATAGTTTTTATTAAACCAAAAATGATACCCCGCACGTGTTGCGGGGTCTTTTTGTTTATGAGACCAGCACCCCAAAACCCCTTGATTTTCCCTACATTTCAGAATAGGTGAAACGCATAAATACTTTGGCTAAAAAAATGGCCTAATAAAACTTTCATACATCTGGTAAAAAATGACTGATAACAATAAGATTGCCGAAAATATTAAATATGACGCAATAAAAACCGAACAAAAACAACGCAAAATTTGGGACGATAGTAAATTATTTTTTACTGGCGACATTAAAAAAGATACTAAAAAATCCTACGTTTTGGAAATGTTTCCTTATCCGTCTGGTCGGATTCATATGGGGCACGTTCGCAATTATGCGCTGGGCGATGTTATTGCACGTAAAAACCATGCACAGGGTTATCAGGTTTTACACCCAATGGGATGGGATGCTTTTGGCTTACCTGCTGAAAATGCGGCGATGGAACGCGGCGAACACCCTGGTAAATGGACGTATGAAAACATCAATGTAATGAAAGAACAATTGAAGCTTTTGGGCTTTTCAATTGATTGGTCGCGCGAATTTGCAACTTGTGACCAAACCTATTACAAACATCAACAGCGTCTTTTCATCGAAATGTTTGAAAAGGGCTTGGTTTACCGCAAAATGTCAAAAGTGAATTGGGATCCGGTTGAAAATACCGTGCTTGCCAATGAACAGGTGGTTGATGGCCGTGGCTGGCGCTCTGGTGCCTTGGTGGAACAACGCGAATTAAACCAATGGTTCTTTAAAACCACTTATTTTGCCGATGATTTGATTGATGCGCTAGAAGGGCTTAACGAATGGCCAGAACGGGTTATTTCACAACAATTCAATTGGATTGGTCGTTCCGAAGGGTTAAAGTTCAAATTTGATTTAACCCATAAATTTGGCGATTTTAATGGATTAGAGGTTTATACAACCCGTCCAGATACTTTGTTTGGTGCATCATTTGTGGCAATTGCCGCCGATCACCCAATTGCTAAAGAACTTGCCAAAAATAATGCGGATTTAGAAGCCTTTATTAATGATTGCAAACAATCCGCCGTCACCGCCGAGGCATTGGATACCCAAGAAAAAAAGGGTTTCAATACTGGTTTAAAGGTCAAACACCCATTTGATGATACTTGGGAAATTGATATTTGGGTCGCAAACTTCGTGCTTATGGAATATGGTACGGGTGCTATTTTTGGCTGCCCGGCACATGATCAACGTGACTTGGATTTTGCACGTAAATATGGCCTAAAAGTTACCCCTGTAATTTTGCCAAAAGATGCCGATGCAAACACCTTTGCCGTCGAAAATGAGGCATATTCAGGCGATGGCAGTATTTATAATTCCGACTTCCTAAACGGCCTTTCAATTGATGCCGGCAAGCGTGCCGCAATTGATAAAATGGTATCATTGGGTCGCGGCGAAGCCACCAAGGTTTTCCGCCTTCGTGATTGGGGTGTTTCACGCCAACGTTATTGGGGTTGCCCAATTCCGATGGTTCATTGTGATACTTGTGGTGCGGTTCCTGAAAAAATCGAAAATCTTCCTATTGCATTGCCAGAAGATGTTACATTTGACAAACCTGGTAATCCGCTTGATCGCCACCCAACTTTTAAACACACCAAATGTCCAAAATGCGGGAGCGATGCGCGCCGTGAAACCGATACATTGGATACATTTGTCGATTCATCATGGTATTGGGCGCGTTTTTGCGGGCTTAATCCAGATGCACCAACCGATTTGGAAGGTGTTAATCACTGGCTTCCGGTTGACCATTATATTGGCGGTATTGAACATGCGGTTCTTCACCTTCTTTATGCCCGCTTCTTTGCCCGCGCCATGAAATTAACTGGTCATGTTAATGTGTCCGAACCGTTCAAACATTTATTTACCCAAGGCATGGTTACCCACGCCACATTTAAATCCGAAGATGGTAAATGGGTAAACCCTGCTGATGTTACAATTGATGGCAAAAATATTTTTGAAACTGCAACCAAAAAACCCGTTATCATGGGTGCGGTTGAAAAAATGTCAAAATCCAAGAAAAACACTATTGATCCTGAATATATTGTTTCGACTTATGGTGCTGATGTGGCGCGGTTGTTCGTATTATCCGATTCTCCACCTGAACGTGATGTTGAATGGTCACAAGCAGGTGTTGAGGGGGCAAGCCGTTTTGTAAACCGTGTTTATGCATTATTTGCCAAGCACGCATTGCAATCAAAAACCCCTGTCAATGAAACCCCAAATGATGCGGATGGTGACGCATTGGCTATTATTAAAGCGGCGCATAAAGCGGCACTTAATGTAACAAATGCCATTGATAGATTTGCATTCAATGCGGCAATTGCCAATATGTATGAATTGCTAAATTTCCTTCGTAATTTTGATGGCAAGGATGACGTTAAAATTATAAATGCGCGCGGTTTTGCGCTTTCGGTTTTTGCGCGTCTATTGCAACCGTTTACCCCGCATTTAGCCGAAGAAGTTTGGTCATTATTGGGTAATGATGGTTTCTGTGTCAAAGCACCGTGGTTTGAGGCCGATTTGAAATATGCAATTGATGATGAGGTGGTAATCCCGCTTCAGATTAATGGTAAAAAGCGCGATGAATTAAAAGTTCCCAAAGGCTCTGAACAGGATTACGTTTTGGAACTTGCAAATTCTTCAAAAGCGGCGGATATTTATCTTAATGGAAAAACCATCCGCAAGGTGATTTTTGTAAAAGACCGTATCCTAAACATTGTGGTGAGTGATTAATGATTAAAAAACCCGCGTCCCGTAGTTTGGTTCTTGCCCTAATGGGGCTTGGTTTGTTGGTTGGCGGCTGTGGGTTTTCGCCTGTGTATTCACAAAATGGTTCGGGTGTTGGTCCGGTAAATATTGCACCAATTGATGGTCGAACTGGGTATTTCCTTGAACAAGAGCTTCACCAATTGGCGGTTCTTGAAAAACAAAATACCACACCGCGTAATTTAAAAATTAAACTTACCCGTGATTTTTCAAACATAGCATTGGGGCAGGATTCTTTTTATAAAAGAATTAAAATAAATTATTCGGTCGAATATACCCTTGAAGCCAGCAATAATAAACCAGAAATCAAAGGTTCATTTGTTGATTCAATTGCATTTTCCGGCAGTACCAACCCATATTCGGAAGTAAGCCTTCAAAAAGATGCCGAACAAAAAGCGGCAAAAGAAATTGCCGAACGCCTTTGGCGTGAATTAATGATAAAAACCAACGCCACCAAATAAAGGGGGCGACCCAAATGGTAAAAATTGCCAAACTTATTGATGCCATAAAAGATGCCGAGGCGGGGCGTGCGCCACGCTTTGTCATTATTCATGGCCCTGATAGGGGGATTTGTGCCAAAAACCTTGGAATAATTGCGGGTAATCTTAAATCCCGCCACCCAAATCTTGAGATGCGCAGTTTTAACGAAGATGATTTGGCGCGTGATTTTACAAAACTTGAAGAAGCTATAATGGGGTCATCGCTTTTTGGCGGTGCGGCAATTGCGCGGCTTAATATTAAAACCGATGGGCAGGGGGCAAAATTAATTCCACTTTTGCAGACTCATGGTGAGGCGGGCAATATTGATGGCGCATTATTTGTTAATGGTGCAGGTCTTGCGGCAAATTCAAAACTTGTGGCGGCATTTGAAAAAGCCCAATCGGCATGGGCAATCCGCACCTATGAACCCAATGCAGCGGAGTTTGCGGGCCTTATTCGCGAAAAAGCCAATCTAGAGGGTGTTAAAATTTCAAATGAAGCGGTTTCATATTTAATTGAAATTACCGCCCAGGATTCCGAAATTCTAATTAATGAGGTTGAAAACCTTGCGCTTTATGTTGGTAAAGGCAATGAGATAAATATTGATGCCATCAATGAACTTTCGGTTGGTGGTCGCGAAGGCAAGGTTGATGAGATTTTAAATGCCGCATTTTCTGGGCTTGCCAAGACAACAATTATCAAAAACTATCAATCACGGGTTGCTGGGCTAAACCAAATTCAAATTCTTAATGCACTTGTGCGCCGTTTGCGGCAATTGATGTTTCTACGTGCCGATTTTGATAAAGGGCAAACCGCAGAAGCAATTGTAAAAGATAGAAAACATAATATTTTCTGGAAAGATCAAGAAAATTTCAAAAAACAAATTGCGATTTGGACAATACCCGCCCTTGAAAGTGTTTATTCGCGCGCTGTGCAGACCGATATATTATTAAAACAATCAAATTACCCAATCCAAGAAACTTTGGAAAAGCTATTTATATCAATTGCCGACTTTGCCGCCCGCAAAAGAGGACGGTAAATTTAATTTGGTGGTTGGCGGCAATATTGCGCTTTAAATTCAAACTAAATTCTGATAATGGCGTGTGCATGAAATATTTGAAAATGAATGGTTTGGGCAATGAATTTGTGGTTCTAAAAAGCCATGAACGCCTGCATCTTGACGAAAATCAGGTAACCTCTTTGCATCGCCCGCAAGATGCCCTTGGCTTTGACCAGCTTTTGTCAATCGAACCATCAGATTATGCCGATTGTTTCATGGGAATTTGGAATCAGGATGGCTCAAAAGTTGCTGCTTGTGGTAATGGCACGCGCGCGGTGGCATGGGCAATGATGGAAGAAACCGGCAAAGACGAAATTTCAATTGAGACTGAGGCCGGGATTTTATACGCCAAAAAAGCCGGTGACAAATTCGTTTCGGTTGATATGGGTGAACCGCGCCTTAGATGGGATCAAATCCCGCTTTCCGAAGATATGCAAACCATTCGCATGGAATTACAAGTCGGACCAATTGATAAACCGATTTTATGGGGGCCTTCTGCCGTTTCAATGGGTAATCCACATTGTGTTTTTTTTGTTGATGATGCCGAAACTGCACCAGTTAAAGAAATTGGGCCAATGATTGAATATCATCCACTTTTTCCAGAAAGAACCAATGTTGGCTTTGCGCAAGTAATTGACCGCCAAACCATAAGATTGCGGGTTTGGGAACGTGGCGTGGGGGAAACCCTTGCTTGTGGCACTGGTGCTTGCGCGGCAATGGTGGCGGCGGTGCGCCGAAAATTGGTTGATAATAAAGTGCGCTTAAAACTTAATGGCGGTGATTTATTCATTGAATGGCGGCAAAGCGATAATCACGTCTATATGACCGGTGCAGTTGAAACCACTGGCGCGGGTGATTTGAAAATATAGTTTCATTTTGGGGCATATAGCGTCCCAATTTTTGCCCTAATTTACTACAATCCCGATTTGAACCAGCAAAATAAAGTGTTTTTGCGGGTTTTTGTGTGGCACGCACTTTGCATCAATAAAATTATCGCGGGTTCTCCTATCCGCACCCCTTTTATTGTTTTCAATATTTTGGGTCCCTACACATACTTTACTATACCCACCCTATCCCACAGGGTGGGTTTTATTTTGCAAAAAGTCTTCTGGTCACAAAATTTTTAATTTTAATTCATGGCAATTTGCGCTAACCAGATAATAGGGAATTAAATTATCAATGAAACCTATAAATGATATTGCATTTTGCCTTAATGACCTTGATCGAAGTGGCGAAATTCGTGGTGATAAAGACAAACTATTTGAATTATTCAATTCACCATTGGCAAAAATAATTTTATTCAAACAAATTATGCCTCTAATGGGCATCGATGGTGACAAACTTATCCCAATTTATTTTAAAGCAAGCGAACTTCCATCATTTGAAAAATCTTTATTTTTGGGCATCGATGGTGAAAATGCCCCGTATTTCATTGTGCAAAGTATGGATGAAAACCTTGAACCGCCAAAAAATGGTGAATTTTTGGAAATCAGACAGAATATGCTTAAAATTGATGCCCGCGATATAAGCATATTGGGAACTGCACGTTCATTACTCATGTGGCATGAAGCACATGGTTTCTGTCCAAAATGCGGACATAAAAGCATTATTTTAGACGCGGGTTGGAAAAGATATTGTGAAAATTGTCATACTGAACATTTTCCACGTATTGACCCCGTGGCAATCATGTTGGTGCTTTATGGCGATAAATGCCTTTTGGCGCGTTCGATAAATTTCCCCGAGGGGCTTTATTCTAACCTTGCAGGCTTTATCGAACCTGGCGAAACACTGGAGCAAGGATGCGCGCGCGAAGTATTAGAAGAAGTTGGTATAAAGGTTGAAAATATCCAAATTATCGGCAACCAACCTTGGCCAAATCCGTCACAATTGATGATTGGTATGATTGCATATGCCCAAAGCGATAAAATAGAAATAAACCCAACCGAAGTATTGGACGCCGGATGGTTTACCAAGGAAGAAGTTCGGGCACTTTTATCGGGTGGTATGGAAATAAAAAATAACCAATGTTTTGGACCACGAATTACGGCAATTGCCTATCATTTATTGCAATATTGGTTGAACGAGTAATTAAAGAACCGATAATATTTGCAATCATTTATTAGGCTTTTTGCCCTATAATATACCTATTGGTAAGGTATATGTGGAAGCAAATATTTGAAAAATTAAGAGTTTTTTTTCCGCGCAACAGTAAAGAGGGCGCGAGATATGGCCTATTGCAAACCTTATCATATTCAAAAAATTTAGGAAAAAACCTCTTTATCGCAAGAATATTAATTTCTTTAGCGATATTTCATTTTATAAATGCTTATCTTGCAATTGCGTTTTTTGTAACACTAAACATAATATCTTCTTTTGAAACTAAAACGATTAATTCAGTTTCAGAAGAATTTGATAATGGCGATTTAGATATTAGAGAGGCCGAAAATCGCCTGTTTAAATTTATTTTTTTCCGCTTAATGGTTGCCGGTTCATTTTATACTGCTTACCAATTTGGGGCAATCGGTTATAATTATAATCGTTTTTTTGCCGAAGGTGTGACTTTTTACATAGCTGGCCTTTCAGCAATATCGATATATCAAACGGCTTCTAGCCCAAGATTATTATTTTCAACTTTATTGCCAACACTTTTAATTGTTTTAATTGCCTCAATAGGTGCAGCAGTAAGGATGAATACCATCATTCCGGTAATTGCGCCTATAACATTTGTTTTTGGTTCAATTGTGGTGGCAATTTCCACTTGTGCTGACAGAATTAAGATTAGCGAAATTTTCTTTGAGAATATCAAAAAAGCCAAGGAGTTTTCGGTTCACGAAAAACAAAAACAACGTGATTCAAAAATCCGCGATAGTGTTGAAAGAATTGCCGCCCTTGGAACTTATCAAATTTATTTTAATGGTGAAGAAAATATCTGGTCACCGGGTGCATGTCGTATTTTTGGCTATGATGAAAATACCCACGTTCCAAATCGTATTGAAATCGTAAAATTGGTGGTTAATGAAAGCCGCCATACATTTATTAAATCATTCTTTCAATGCGCCCAATATGGTACGTCTTTTGAAATTCCTATTAAAATAAAAGACTATTCTAGCAAGTTTAAACATATCTTGATTAATGGTGTGCCGATTTATAGCGATGATGGAAAAATTGTTGGTATTGATGGTATCGTATTAGATGAAACCCGCCATCATCAAGCCATATCAGAAGCAAGAAATGCAGAAAATCTTCTAAACCTTGCGCTTCGGAATGGCCGTGCGGCAGTGCTTGAACATGATTTTTCGACTGGAAAAATGCGTGGATTTGGTGCACTTGATATTTTTGGTTTTAACAGCGAAACCAAAAGTGCCGGTCTTGAAAAAGCGGTTATGAAAACATTTGGTCGCTCTAATACTAATGTGATTTTTGGCGCAATGTCAGAAGCAATGCGTACCGGCGAAATTCAAATCCGTGAGCATAAAATTATTCTTGATAATGGCAATGACATCCATGCCCGTTTTGCAATGGCAGTTACAGGTAATATTATGCAGCGCCAAGGGCGTATGATAACAATTACCACAGATATTGGCGATGAAATTCGTAACCGTGAAGAATTGTCAAATGCCCTTGTCGAGGCGGGGCGCGCAACCCGTGCAAAATCAGAATTCCTTGCCAATATGAGCCACGAAATCCGCACACCGCTAAATGGCGTTATTGCAATCGCGGGGATTTTGGCAAAATCTAAATTAAATCACAAACAAAAAGAAATGGTCGAGCTGATTGAATCATCCGGTGAGACATTAAAATCATTACTTAATGATATTCTTGACTTGGCACGCGTTGAATCTGGTCGTCTTGAGATTGAGAATATTAAATTCAATCTTGAAAGCGCTTTAAAAACCTGTGTGGCATTATTCACCGCCAAGGCCGAGGAAAAAGGGCTTGATTTTGTTTCTAATTTTGATGAGGCGGTTGATGAAATCTATGAAGGTGATCCAAATCGTATCAAGCAGATTATAAATAACTTGCTTTCAAATGCGATAAAATTCACCCCATATGGTCAGGTTGCACTTAATGCCTATTATTCGCGTTCGCCTGATAATCCAAAAATTTGCAATTGGGTTTTCGAAATTTGCGACACTGGTAAAGGTTTAACCAAGAAAGAAATTGGTAATCTTTTTGGTCGATTCGAGCAATTGGACGGTTCAATAACCCGCGAACATGGTGGATCTGGCCTTGGCCTTTCAATTTCAAAATCACTAGCGAGCCTTATGGGTGGAACTATTGAGATTGAATCCATTGTTGGTAAAGGCTCTAAATTTAAACTATGTTTGCCTTTATATGAATGCAGTATAGAACAATCAGAGCCGCAACATGCAAAGAAAAATATTGAGGCCAATCCTGTTGATAATACAGCAGAAAATGATGAGGCTAATCTTTCAATTCTTGCTGTTGACGATAATGCAACCAACCGCAAAGTGATTGAAATGATACTTGCACAATCTGGCGTGGATTTATTCTTGTGCACTAATGGGCAAGAAGCTTTGGATGCTTATAAAACCAATAATTTCGATCTAATCCTTATGGATTTACAAATGCCGATTATGGATGGTTTAACTGCCACCAGAAAAATTCGTGAATATGAAAAAGAAAATCACTTGCCCCATGTGCCATTGGTTGCGGTTTCGGCAAATGCAATGTCTCATCATGTTCAAGACGCAATTGATGCGGGTGCTGATGCTCATTTGGCTAAACCATTTACCCCAAATCTATTGCTTGAATGTATTGAAACCACTTTAGAATACGCGCAAACCCAACAACAACAGGGCAATGTGGCAATGCAATAACCATTTTTTAAATGTGGGCGTTTATAACGCATTGAAATAACCAAAATAATTCCTATTTAGGCATCATGGATCAAGAACACTTAAATCATGCCCGCGAGGCACAAATTGCTTATGCAAATTCAATCGGTATTGATGGTGAGTTGATAAACACGCTTGTTGAAGAGTTTTACGCGCGTACTAGAAAACACCCAAGCCTTGGACCGATATTTGAACAACGCGTAAAAGATTGGGATGAGCATTTATATAAATTAAAACACTTTTGGGCGTCAGTCTGTCTAAGTTCTGGAACTTATACCGGCAGGCCAATGCCGGTGCATCTGCAAATCACAGAGGTTCAACAATACCATTTTTCGCAATGGTTAGAGTTGTTTGAACAAACTTTAAACGATGTCAGCCCAACAAAAGAAGCAACCCAATATTTCATGGAGCGGGCAAACCGTATCGCCCACTCTTTTATGTTGGGAATGTTTTATCGTCCAAAATAATATTTTTGATTAGGCTTTTTTGGGTTTTCCATTTGGGTTTTCTATGTGTGTATAACTACGCTACCAAACCAATTTGTAAAACAACAATCACAATTACCCAACCAATTGCAATCATAGCCAAAGAACCCATACTTGCCAATTTTGCAACAATCATAACCAACCTCCTTATTTATTTAGTGAGAGGTAAAAAATTATTATAAAAATTGGAAAGCATAATATGGCTGCATGCTGCGCAACAACTTGCCACGCAATTCCCAGTTCGACGAATAAGATAACGTCGATTTTTAATTTTTACGCAGTTTTAAAACCCAAATCAAAGGTAATTTAACAATTTTACCCTTGTCATTCGCTATTAAAAGCAAATGATTTCAGGTTATTAAACTTTTTTCTGTTTTCCCATATGACCCACAAGCCATATACCCAAGCCAAGGGTAATGCCAACAGTGATAACCAAGAAAGCAATCGCAATCCATGCCAACGGGTCAATTGTAACCATTCTTGCAAGCAACATAGTATTCTCCTCATCCATTTTGGAAGGGGTAATTGTTATTCCGAATATTACGATGGGATAATATGACCACGTGCCGCGCGACATCGTGCCGCTTTATTGTAGTGCCCATAACATAAATGTTTTTGTCGGATTCAGGGTCAAATTTTAATCAGATTTAAGGCTATAACCACCCTCTTCGGTGATTAATAAATCATCTTTTCCAAGCGCCTCATTAAGTTTTTGCCGCAGGCGATAGATATGGGTTTCAAGTGTGTGGGTGGTAACGCCTTCATTATAACGCCAGACTTCGCGCAATAATTCCTCACGCGAAACTTTGCCTTCTGCCTGATTAAGATAGGTTAGAATTTCAATTTCTTTGTCAGTAAGCTTCAAAACCTCAAGATTGCCACGCATAAAGGCACGTTTAAGAGGGCTAAATTCAAACCCATTTAATTTTAAAGCCGCCATTTTGCTCGCTTCGCGCGAACGAATAAGGTTGTAAATTGCGGCTTCAAGTTCGGCAAAGCGGAAAGGCATAGAAATGGCAACCAAATCTTTGCCAGAAGCAAACCTATTTGCATCAACAATATGCGGAATTGCGCCTTTGAATATCAAAATTGATGGAATATTAATCTGTGTAATTTCAGGCTTTAAGCTATTATAGAATAATATTTGCAAATCTGGTTCAAATTCGTCATCAGTTGAAATGTTGAAATTATTCTGCGCTGCAAGCCATTCACAAATGGCAGCACATATTAATTCATCAAAACCCTTTATTAGAATCTTAGTTTTATATATCATATTCGCTACAAATCTTTGGGATATTAAAAATGATTTTTGAAGTCCAGTCAATTGACGGTGGTCATAAAGGCAAAATCAAAGTCGGTAATCAGGTTTTTGATTGCGCACTTGGCAAAACCGGCGTTCTTGCCGCTTCCGAAAAACGTGAAGGGGATAATAAAACCCCTGCTGGTAAATGGGCGTTTCGCAAAATCTTTTATCGCAAAGATAAAATTCCGCTTTTGGTTGCCCCACTTGAACCGGTTGCTTTGGAGGAAAACTTCGGCTGGTGTGATGCGGCCGATGATGTGAATTATAATAAATTTGTTCTTCATCCATATCCAAAGTCTGCTGAACATTTGTGGCGTAAAGATGATGTTTACGACATTATTGTGATTTTGGGGCATAATGATGATCCGGTGGTTCCTGGATATGGCTCGGCAATTTTTATGCATGTTGCCCGCCCTGATTATTCGGGAACTGAAGGCTGTGTCGCCCTTAAAAAAGAAGATTTAATCACCCTTCTTGCCCTCGCTGCCAAAGATGCGGATGATGATTTTATTGAAGTGATGGCATAATCTCATTCGGCTTTTGTTCAGGTTCATATGGTAAATTCGACATATGAAAATACGATACTTTGCTTACATTTTTGCACTTTCAACCCTTTTCTCATTACCTGCACAGGCGGAAACCACGCTTGATTCCGCGCAGAAATTGGTTGAAAACTATTATTCTGCTATAAATGCACATAATTATAAGACTGCTTTTGATTTTTGGCAAAAGGATGACAAGGGCAAAAATATCAATGGGCAAAATCTAAAAAAATTCTCGCATGGTTTTGACAAAACCAAAAATGTCAGCGTGCAAATCCTTAATATTGAGCCAATAGACGCCGGCATGGGTCATGTTTATACAACGGTTAATGTGCAAATAACCGCCACTGATAAAAAGGGTAAAGTGAAAAATTTTGGCGGATATTATAATCTAATCGCGTTAAACAACACTTTTGCCGCAACCGATTGGAAAATTATGACCGCCAAACTAAGCGAATATTAACCCGCCGCCGCAATCGCTTCGGCAATGGCGATGGTTTTTAATGCCATATCACGGTGCAATATTTCTGCCATCTTTCCCTCAACCTTTAAAACACCTTTGCCAGCATTGGCAGGGTCGGCAAACGCCGCAACCACAGCGCGGGCATAGGCGATTTCTTCGGGTTTTGGCGCAAAAATATTATTGCAAACCTCAATTTGTGAAGGGTGGATAAGGGTTTTGCCATCAAAACCAAAATTCTTGCCTTGGACGCATTGGTTTTCAAAGCCTTGTGTGTTTTGGATTTCATTAAATACGCCGTCAATCACGCTAAGGCCAAAACACTTGCCACCATTAACCGCCGCCGACAAGGCATAAAGGAATGGCGCACGTTCAACATCCAAAAGCGCACCGGTTTCTTTGGCAAGGTCGTTTGTGCCCATAACCAACGCCTTAAACGGCACAGTTTCCGCCGCCGAGCAGATGGAAAAAATATCTAAAATTGCACGTGGGGTTTCAATCATTGCCCAAATATCAATTGGGTTGCCACCGTTAAGTTCACGGATTTTGGCATCAATTTTTAAAACCTGATCTTTTGATGAAACTTTGGGGACAAGAATGGCATCGGGCTTTGCCGCCACCGCGCATTTTAAATCATCGTCAAAATATTCGGTATCTGTGCCATTGGTGCGGATAATAATTTCCCGCTTGCCATAACCACCGCTCGCAAGTGCCGCAGTAATACAATCACGCGCTTCTTGCTTCATTTCAGGGGCAACCGCATCTTCCATGTCCATGATGATGGCATCACAGGCAAGGGTTTTTGCTTTTTCCAAAACCTTGGCATTTGCACCAGGCATATAAAGAACGGAACGGCGCGGTTTAATTGTCATAAAATCCCCCTTAGTTAATTTTTTGCTGCACGTGCTAATAAAACTAATGGCTAATAAAATTTATTGGTGGTTTTATCAATAGGAATAATACCATTGTTTAATAGAAAATAATGAAAATCTTTGCCGCAATCGGGCTTAAAGGCATTGCGAAACTTTTGCAAAAGGTCTATTGCAACCGCAAATAAAATTTTAAAAGCACCTGTTTATTTCGGAGGTTTATTATGGCTCGTAAAAAAATCGCGCTTATCGGCGCAGGTATGATTGGTGGCACGCTTGCACACATTTGCGCACGTGAAGAATTGGGCGATGTTATCTTGTTTGACATCGCAGAAGGCACACCACAAGGTAAATCGCTTGACCTTGCCGAAGCGTCAACCACTTTTGACAAAGACGTAAGCCTTAAAGGCGCAAATTCTTATGCTGATATCGCGGGCGCTGATGTTTGCATCGTAACTGCTGGTGTTCCTCGTAAACCTGGTATGAGCCGTGATGACCTTATCGGTATCAACCTAAAAGTTATGAAAGCCGTTGGCGAAGGCATCAAACAATATGCACCAAACGCATTTGTAATCTGCATCACCAACCCGCTTGACGCGATGGTTTGGGCTTTGCGCGAATTCTCTGGCCTTCCACACAATATGGTGTGCGGTATGGCGGGCGTTCTTGATAGCGCGCGTTTCAACTGGTTCCTAGCAGAGCATTTCGGCGTTTCTGTTGAAGACGTTCACGCATGGACCCTTGGCGGCCACGGCGATGACATGGTTCCAATGGTTCGTTATTCAACTGTTGGCGGTTTGCCGCTTCCTGTGCTTGTTGAAAAAGGTGAAATCACCCAAGAGAAACTTGACGCAATCGTTCAACGTACCCGTGGCGGTGGCGGCGAAATCGTTGCCCTTCTGAAAACTGGCTCTGCATTCTATGCGCCTGCTGAATCTGCGGTTGTTATGGCAAAATCTTATTTGCAAGACAAAAAACGCGCGCTTCCGGTTGCGGCATATAACAAAGGTACTTATGGCCTTGATGGTCTTTATGTTGGCGTTCCGGTTGTTATCGGTGCGGGCGGCGTTGAAAAAATCATCGAATTCCCAATGGACGACGGCGAAAAAGCAATGTTCGCAAAATCTGTTGCGGCGGTCGAAGGCCTTCTTGTTGCTTGTAAAGAAATCGATCCTTCACTCAAATAAAATTTTTTACTTTGTAAAATAATTTTATTTGGACAGAGCAGACAAAGATTTTTGAAAAGCGTGGTTTCCAAAAATTTTTGACATAATATTAAAAAATCCCACCAAAACTTGGTGGGATTTTTTGTTTTATTAATGTATATATTTAATTATGGACTTCGATACATCTAAATTTGAATATACAGAAGCAGATAATAAAACTTATTCAGAACATTACGTATTTGAACACCTTAAAAAGATTAAGGTGTTTTATGAATTACTATCTGATTTAGTTATGCAACATGGAAACATCCCGCTTTATATGGTCATAAATTATGATTCTTATGTTTACACTTCAATTGCTGGTACTATTGATTCAATAACAATTATTCTTAAAAAGGGAAGAGTTGGCGACGCTTTCGCTTTATTGCGAAAATTTCGCGACTTGGCACTTATTAATATTTATATCAGCCTAATAACAGAAAGAGCAAATCAAAAAGAAATATATGAAATGCCCGAGATTAGGGACTGGCTCAAAGGATTTAAAAGGCTTCCACTCAATAACTACAAAAGTATTTCAAAGCATCTTGAAAATTCTGAGGAGTTAAAATCGCTATTTGAAATTTTAAACGAATACGAAACTTTTAAGGAAATTAGAAATTGTGGAAATAACCATATTCACTTAAACTTTTTCGAGAACTTACTTATTAATGACAATAAAATAACTTTCGTAGATAGATTAAAGCTTTTAAATACTTTCACAAATGAGTTAGAACTTATTTTTGTAATGCATATTGCCTGTTTATTCCATATTAAAGAGCATTACATGAGGTCGTCTGACTATGTTGACGCATTAGATATTGGTGTAAATCCAGATGCTGAATCTGTATATTGGGTGTCCCCAATAGCTCAAGAAATTTTTTCAGAATTTGTAAGTTTAAAATTTCGCAAACTGGCAGAATATGTAGTAAATTCCACAAATATGATGCTGAAAATTTAACAATTAACCCCACTTCCCAATTTGGTAAGTTTGTGTTATAAGCTCTAATGCGGATAATTGCCAAGCGGACATTGGTGGATTTTTGGGAGGTTCATGCGACGGCGCAAAAGCCGCTCGATGAATGGTTTCGGTTCGTTCGCCACGCCGAATGGGAAGATTCGCAAGATATAAAGCGCGATTTTGCAAGCGCAAGTTTCTTGGCAAATAATCGCGTAGTTTTTAACATAGGTGGAAATAAATTTCGGCTTGTGACAAAAATTGATTATGAATATAAAATCGTATTTACGCGATTTATTGGTACACACGCCGAATATGACAAAATTGATGCGGTGGAGATTTAGATGAACATAAAACCAATTCGTACAGAAGAAGATTATGACGCCGCACTTGCACGCGTTGACGAATTGATGTGCGTTCCAAAAACTGTTGAGGAAGGTGATGAACTTGATATTCTCGTCACTTTAATTGAGGCGTATGAAGCCATTCATTACCCAATTGGTGAGACCGACCCTATTGCGGCAATTAAAGAAAGCATGAAGGCAAACGGATTTAAACAAAAAGACCTTGCGCCTATTTTGGGTTCTGAATCCAGGGTTTCTGAAATTTTAAACCGCAAGCGTAAACCAACCGCCGCAATGATTTTGGCATTGCATGAAAAATTAGGTTTGCCACTTGAAACCTTAATCAAAGCCGCCGCTTAACCTAACACCCGCTCAACGCCTTAATCCCACCGATAAACCACCGCCCATCTTTTTGAACGATGTTTACTTCCGCTTTGCCGTTGCAGGTTTTGCTGGCTGTCGAGTAATTATAGGTCACGCGGTATTGGGTGTCGGTGATTTTTTCCAAATTTTGCAATAATATTGGCGCTTTAAGATTACCGTAAAATTTATTCATGCCGGTAATACTAAATGCGCCTTGCCCGCGTTTTTCGGGGGTTATGAATTCTTGTGCCAAATCCCCACGACCGACCTTTAGGGCATAATAAAATGCGCGGATTAAGGGCATCGGGGTTTCATATTCTTCGGTGATGTCTTTGTCTTCATCAAAGACTTTGCGTTTTTCGACATAGTTTTTTGGTTTTATTGCCGTGCCATTTTGTGAAATGTTTATAATTGTTCCCAAAGCCGGTGCGTGATGATGCCCGTTAAACTCCGCAAATAAACCGTCCAATTTTACTTTAACCACCGCCCCTTTAAACAAGGCATTATTATATTCATAGCCATTCATAAGCTGTATATCGTTAAAATTCGTACCATCAAAATCGCTGCCCGTGAAACATATGGGTTTATCAAGCGATAAAAAATAACCACCCTCATACCAATCGCCTTGATTAATATCCTCATAATTCGGTTGCGCCGGAAGAATGTGGAAAGATAATTTTCCAGAAAGTTCGATTTGGCTTTTGTCGGTAATTTTGGTGCAGGTGGCGGCATTTGCATTTGCCCCAAAAAATATCAAGAAAAACAATGGCGCAAAAAGGTATTTTTTATTCATGGCGGCAATTTCCCAAAATTCACCTACATATTACATGGTTTTTTATAAGACATAAGCCCTAAATTCATATTTTTTGTGCCGCTTGGGGCAAATGTCCGATGAATAAAAAATAGAGAAACACTATTCGGATATTGATTGGAGGTTTTTTATGACACAAAACGACCCTACCCCTAATGAAAATAATGAAATAAAAGTATTCGATATCCCAACCCGCATGTTCCATTGGGCATTTGCGATTTCAATTGTAATGGCGTTTTCAATCGGTAAATTTGCTGATGATGATAGCCCAATTTATCCATTCCACATGTTTTTTGGTGCAATGGCAATAACCGCCGTTTTATTCCGCATTGTGTGGGGTATTATCGGCACAAAATATGCGCGTTTTTCGGCGTTCAATTTAAATCCATTTGCGCTTCCTGCATATTTGAAAAGCGCATTTGATAAAAATGCCCCTGCAAGTGCAAAACGTAATCCGGCATCATCAATTGCGGCAATTGGCATGATGATTTTTGGCATTTTAATTCCGCTTAGTGGTTATGGTATGCTTACAGCGACCACGCGTGCGCAGGGTGGGCAATTTCATGAAATCCATGAAACATTTGCAACCCTTATTATTCTTATCGCGCTTGTCCATATTGCGGGCGTTATTGTTTATAAGGTTGTAAAGGGTGAAAACCTTGGTCTTGCAATGCTTAGCGGTAATAAAAAAGCTGCTGCTGGCGAAGTTGGCATTTCAAATATTGCACCGGTTGCGGGCGTATTGCTTTTAACTTTGCTTGGTGGATCTGCATTTGCACTTGCATCAAATTATAATGCTCAAACTGGCACAGTGAATGTATTTGGCAAAACCCTTCAGGTTGCTGAAAATGAAAAAGGCGAAGGTGAAGAAGGTGATGAGGCCGAAGAAGCCGGCGAAAAAGGCGAACGCGGCGAATCCAAAGCCGAGGAAGCCCGTGAACGTGGTGAAAAAGGTGAATCAGAAGCTGAAGAAGCGCGCGAAGGTGAAGGTAAATCTGCCGCAAGTAATGCGGTTGTTATCGACACACTTTCTGGCCCAGTAACACTAGATTCCAAAAACACCAAAGCCTATAAAGAATCAGAATCTGAAGCCAAAGAAACAAAAAAATATGAAGAACGCGAACGCGGCGAAAAAGACGAGAAAAAGTCAAAATAGGTTTTGTAATGCAATTTAAAGAACGTATGGCAATTATTCTGGCACTGGCGATAATTGCCATATCGCTTTCACTTGACATCCTAAGCGATGTTAAAATGGGGGCGGCATGGTGGCATGTTTCCACAGAGGTTGTCGTGGCAATTATTGCGGTGGGCGGGATTTTCCTTTTGCTACGCAATAGTTTGCTTCTTAAAAACCGCCTCGATAAAGCGAGCGTTGAACTTGCCGCAGAAAAAAAGGATGCCGCCATTTGGCGCGAACGTGCAAGCCTTCATATTGAGGGTTTGTCAAAGGCGATTGATGCACAATTAAATGATTGGCAATTAACCCCGGCCGAAAAGGAAATCGCGCTTTTATTGTTAAAAGGGCTTAGCCTAAAAGAAATTGCGGGCATTCGCCACACGAATGAAAAAACCGTCCGCTCACAGGCGACAATTATTTATCAGAAATCTAGTCTTGGTGGACGCGCCGATTTATCGGCATTTTTCCTTGAAGACTTATTGAAATAAACCCAAACTTTAACCCCCCTTTTAGTAGCAGAAAGGGGGATTTTTTTAAAAAAGCCCTGCAATGCAGGGCCTTTCTGTATTATATGAAATTAGGCAGGAGTGGTAAGTCTCTATCCGTGCAAATATTGCGTGCCGTTTATCGAAATGGTCGCGCCATTGATAAAGCCAGGATCTTCTACCAAAAACACCACAACGCGCCCAATTTCTTCGGCTTCACCCAATCGACCGACCGGAATTTGCGAAACGATCTTTTGCAAAACCTCTGGTGCAATTGCCGTAACCATATCGGTGGCGATATAGCCAGGGGCAATACAATTAACCGTAATACCTTTTGCGGCACCTTCTTGTGCCAATGCTTTGGTAAAGCCGATAACACCTGCTTTGGCGGCGGAATAATTTACTTGCCCCGCTTGTCCTTTTTGCCCGTTTATGGATGAAATGTTGACAATACGACCATAACCACGTTCACGCATGCCTTCGATAATTGGGCGGGTGCAGTTAAAAAGACTGTCCAAATCGGTGGCGACAACTTCTTTCCATTGTTCTGGTTTCATTTTATGAAAGAAGCTGTCGCGGGTGATGCCGGCATTGTTTACCAACACTTCAACGGAGCCGTGTTCAGCCGTAATTTTTGCGACCGCATCGGCGCAAGATTGATAATCGGCAACGTCAAATTTGATTGTATCGATGCCGGTTTTTTCTTTAAATGCTGCAGCTGCGTCATCGTTTCCGCCGTAATTGGCGACCACTTTAAAGCCCGCGTCACGCAGTGAGATTGATATTGCTTCCCCGATTCCACGGGTTCCGCCCGTTACCAGTGCCACTTTTGCCATTTTTTCCTCCAAGTTATTATTGTTGAAAAAATTGTGCAGTAGCGAAATAAAAAAATCAATTCGCCTAAAGTATGATTACGATACTTTTTAGGTAAGATTGATATTTAATATAATGGGTGTGTTATTTTGGTAACTTTTTTGCTAACCTTGCGTCAACAGCTTTTTGGGATTCAAGACCAAAAACCACGGTTTGTTGTGGTGTTAGTTCTTTTAGGCTTGTAACAAAGCATTCATTTTTGCCACCGCCACCCAAAAGATAAAAGCGTGAAAATTTATCAATTCCCATACCATCGGTCTTTGTGGCAAGTGAAATTGCTGATTGGGGGTCACCCATACCAAAGCAATTTAATGGGCCACGATACCATTTACCAAAACCTTTGTTTAAATATAAAACATCCTGCCTGTCTTCGCGGGTAACGCGGAAACTATCAACTTGGCTTTCAAAAACTATTCGTGCCTCTGGTTGCTTTTCAAGTTCGGCAGTCGCCGCTTGGCGTTGGGCGATTGTTTCGGGTGTAAGTGGTGTTTGCGTGGTTGCGCATCCTGCACCGAATAATGCCAATGAAATAATTGCAAATGTACCGAATTTAAAAGATTGTTTCATTTTAAAATCTCTTTATTAAAACTACTAATTAAACTTAGTGGTTTTTGATAAAAAATCCATATGTAAACCAAAATATTGCAAATATTTAATTGCACACCATATTGTGGCAAAGGGTTAAGATGAGCGTGAATATACAAGGTTTTGTTGCAAAAGGATTTGAGACTGTTTTAGAGCAGTTTAAAGCCAATTTTGATCAAGGCCTTGAACATGGCGCGAGCCTTTGTGTGCAAAAGGGTGGCGAAACCATTGTCAATCTTTGGGGTGGTTATGCCGACCGCGCTAAAACCGCACTATGGCAGGAAAATTCACTTGTACAATTTTTTTCGGCGACCAAGCCGATGTCGGCGCTTGTGCTTGGAATGTTGCAAGATAGGGGTTTTTTAAGTTTTGATGACCCCGTTTCCGATTTATGGCCAGAATTTACCCAACATGGCAAAGATATCATAATTGCCGAAGCGTTATCGCACCAATCGGGGGTTTGTGGCTTGGTAAAACCAATGGAACAAAGCGAATGGTTTGATCTTCATAAAATTGCTGAAAAAATTGCCGATGCCGAACCATTATGGACACCAAAAACCGCATCTGGTTATCACCCAATGACACATGGTTATATTGCCAATGAATTGGTTTATCGGGTTTTAGGGCAGGATTTATCGGATGTTTTTGCCGCCGATATTGCCCGCCCTCTTGATATTGAATTTTATATTGGTTTGCCAGAAGAATTGCAAAATCGCTATATTCAATTTTTGCCGCCACACGAATTGCCGGAAATGGGTAAAATAACCGAAATAAAGAAGATTGCCTTCCTTAAAAAATGGTCTGTTCCACCGCGTGTTGGCGTGGAGGCATTGTCGGCAAAAATTCCATCCAATAATGGCTTTGGTACGACCAAGGCGCTGGCAAGTCTTTATGGTATTTATGCCAATGATGGCTATATAGAAGGGCAAGAGGTCATTTCAAAATCAACTATGCAAGATATGACCAAAACCCGCATCCGTGGCGAAGATTTGGTTTTAAACCGCGAAATTGATTGGGCGGCGGGTATAATGCGCAATACAACATTGACCTTCGGCCCAGAAGCTAAAACCCTTGGTCATGCGGGGCGCGGTGGCGCGTGTGGTTTTGGTGACCCAGTGCGTAATATTTCTTTTGCCTATGCCCCTTCGCAACATTCTAATGCGATTGTTGGTGATGTGCGCGCCAATGCGCTTATTCGTGCTTTATATGGTTGCTTATAACGCAATCTATCAAACTGTTTAGCAAAACAAATAAAAAATCTACAAGCCCCCCGAAAAACGGCGGGTTATATTACCTATTAGTAAATCATAATTTTGCCATATTTATTACCAAAAATTAACACATTTACGCCAAAAATGGACGTAGTAATTTAAAAAATTAACGATTTAGCCCTTTATTTATTAAATTAATCTTGAAAAAATTAACTAATTGTTCTATATACGTTCATAGAAATGACAAATTTGTAGTTTACTCTTCATTCAAGAATCAGGGAGTTCGTTATGAAAGCAGTGATCAACCCAAAATTTCCGCCAACGGATAAACAAATTTCGTACCTTGGAAAATTGACAGGCATTCGCGGCAAGATGCAGCTTGGTCGTTTTGTCGCCCGTCGTCTTGGCAAAATCAGCCCTGAAATCGGCGGTCCGCTTTTGACAAAGTTTGATTTTTCACGCGCAATTGATGCCGAGTTAAAAGAACGTACTTTGGTAAACTAAAAATTCAAATTATGTTGCCAAATACTATGTTCAAATTGGCAATTTGCGCTATAAAAAATTATGGGCGCAACAAATTCAGAAAACCCCCACATAATACGCGTTAAAGCGGGAACAGTTTTATTTAGACCTGGGCAGGAGTGTCAGGGTTTTGTGAAAGTGCATTCAGGGCGAGTAAAAGTTTTCTTAACCGCCGAAAATGGGCGGGAAATAATTCTTTATCGGGTTGAACCTGGTGATATTTGCCTGCAAACTTTTGGCTGTTTGGTAAATCAACAACTTTATTCCGCCGAAGGCCGTGCCGAAAATGATATTGAAATTGAAATTATTCCACGCCCTGAATTTAATCGCCTTATCGTAAGCGATACATCTTTTCGGGATCAGGTGTTTTCTGCGGTTGCTGCAAGATTTAAATATTTTGAATTTTTAATTGAAACAGTTGCCCTGTCTTCGGTTGAGGTGCGTCTGGCGCGAATTCTATTGCGGCTTATGGATGACGAAAAAACCGTGTGTGCAACCCAAGAAATGCTGGCAAGTGAAATAGGCTCCGCGCGTGAGGTGGTAAGTCGGCAATTAAATGCTTTTGCGACCAAAGGCTTGGTAAAAATAATGCGCGGTCAGATATTATTGCTTGCACCCGAAAAAATTGCAAAAATTGCAAAGCAAACATCTTGAAATATTGCTGTGTGACAAAGTCACAGACGGCATGAGTTTAAATGTGTATCTTCATAACAGATTAAATAACTCGAAAGGGAAATATCATGAAGTGCAATGAAGGAACAATTGACCGCGCGTTACGCGTTATTGTTGGTTTGGTTTTGATTTCTTTGGTCTTTGTTGGGCCAAAAACCATGTGGGGATTAATCGGTCTTGTGCCACTATTAACTGGCGCGATTGGTTTTTGCCCAGCTTATACACTTATTGGTTTGAATACTTGTAAAAAGAAATAGGTTTGGATTGGCGGTTATTTTTGCGGTAAAATGACCGCCTGTGCCACGATATTGCAGCAAAGCGCCTGATTATAGGTTATTGATGGGCTTCCATAAAGTTCATAGCCGTCTTTTAGTGCTTGTGACACACGCTCGCAAAAGCTTTTGTCGTCTTTTCCGGTTAAAAGGCGATATTGTAATTTTTCATCACTCATAATTAAGGCCCCTTAAATTGCGGGAATGGTTTCAACCAGACCAGTTCCAAATCTTATGGGTTCAATGCGGGTGCATAGACCGGTTTTATTATCAATTTCAGCATAAACCCCACATGCCATGCCGCGCCCCGTTGCCGGCTCGTGGCGCATAAAGGGCAGGCGTACCGATTGGCGGCGCACCGAAATTTCTTTATTCATGCCCAAAACACTATCATAATCGCCACACATGCCAAGATCGGTAATATAGCCAGTGCCATGTTCCAAAATTCTTTGGTCCGCTGTGGGAACGTGTGTATGCGTGCCAACCACAAGGCTAACCCGACCATCAAGGAAATGACCAATACCTTGTTTTTCGCCCGTTGCCTCTGCATGGACATCAACAATAATGCAATCTGCCGCGTCTTTTAATGGGCAGGCGGAAATTTCACGTTCAAGTGCTGAATATGGGCAATCAAGGCTATCCATATAAAGGCGACCCATGACAGAAACCACAAGGATGTTAAACCCACCAACATTAAATAATTGCGCCCCGCGTCCTGGTGGCTGGGTAAGTGGTGGGTAATTACACGCCCGTAGCATTCGGGTTTCGCGTTCAATAAGGGTGAGGTTTTCGCGTTGATCCCATTCATGATTGCCCAAAGTTATACAATCAGCGCCGGCATCAAATAATTCATTTGCGACTTTTTCATTTATTCCAAAGCCACCAGCGGAATTTTCGCCATTAATACAAACAAAATCGAGATTTAAATTGTCGCGAATATTCTTTAGGCGGGATGATAATATTTCCCGCCCAGAACGTCCGACAACATCACCAAAAAATGCAATCCGCAAAACTAAACACCAAATTTGAGACAGTTCTTATCCGTAAGAACATAATCAAGTTTTTTATCATGCGCTTCAAACGGAATATTTTCAATACTTTGACCAGCAAAGCCCAAACCAATTGTGATTAATTTTCCATTTTCTTTGCCAGCACTAATTGCTTTATCATAATAACCGCCACCATAACCAATGCGATTACCATTTTTATCAAATGCCAAAAGTGGTACTAGCATAATATTCGGGCGCACAATTTTGGCGTCAAAAAGCGGTTCATGAACGCCAAGTGAGCCACTTTTTAAATCGTCACCAAAATTATATTCATGAAAATTAAGCGAATTGGTAACCGTATTAAGGCGTGGCAAACAAAGCTGCGCCCCTTTTTCTTCTAAAAAGTGCATAAGCGGTAAAGGATCAATTTCGTTTTGAATTGGTAAATAACCTGCAACCACGCATGAAGAACCAATGAAAACCGGAAAATTTTCAATCAGTGCATTGCCAGCATCTGGCAATTCTTTATGGAATTCAGCACGCTTCTGTTTATATAATTTTCGCAGACCGGCTTTTAGTGTTTTTTGAGACATTAACAAAGTATTCATTTTTTTCACGTGCCTAATAGGCTTTTAAAAATGATTAGTAAACCATTATATGCTTTTTTAGACTAAAATATAAAAGAAACCCCGCATGTAAATTGCGGGGTTTCTTGGATAATTGTTTATATTTATTAGTTCTTAGTCGCCATTCCCTTACCGTCATCGCGCAGCGCAACATAGATTGCCGGAATTACCAAAACGGTTAAAAGGGTTGAAGACATCAGACCAAATAATAGTGAAATTGCAAGGCCTTGGAAAATTGGGTCGGTCAAAATAACCGCCGCACCAATCATTGCCGCCACCGCAGTAAGCAAAATCGGTTTAAAGCGAATTGCACCCGCTTCAAGCAATACTTCACGCAATGGACGGTTGCCGTCACTGGCATTACGGATAAAGTCGATAAGCAAGATTGAGTTTCGCACAATAATCCCCGCCAAGGCGATAAAGCCAATCATTGATGTTGCCGAGAATGGTGCACCAAATAATGCGTGACCCAAAACAATGCCAATAAGGGTTAATGGGATCGGTGTTAAAACCACTAAAGGAAGTTTAAACGATTTAAATTGTGCCACCACAAGGATGTAAATACCAATAATTGCTACGCCAAATGCCGCGCCCATATCACGGAAAGTTACATAGGTAATTTCCCATTCACCATCCCATAAAAGGGTTGGGGTTGATTCAACGCTTGGCTGCCCATGCCAGCTAATGTTTGGTTTTGGCAAATTGCCCCAATCGTGTTTTTTAATGGCATTATTAGTATCAAAAATACCGTAAATTGGCGATTCATATTGCCCCGCAAGATCGGCGGTTACCATTTCCGCCTCATGACCATCGCGGCGGAATATTGGGTATGACGCTTTGGTTTCTTTGGCATTTACAACTTCGCCTAAATCAACCAGACGACCGCCGGCAGGTGTTTGCACCATTGCCACCGGCATTGATGATAGTGTCCCACCCCAGCTTCTGTCTTCGGTTGGCAAGCGAACATTTATCGAAAGTGGGTCGCGGTTTCCATCGCGCTGTAATGTACCAACTTCGGTTCCTGAAAGGGTTGCGCCAATTGATTGCAAGACCATGCCTTCATTAACGCCCAAATAATCCATTTGCTCACGGTTGGGGACAAGTAATGTATTGGGACGCGGCACACCATAATAATCATCAATATCAACAATATATGGAATTTTTGCCATAAGCTTTTTAACTTCATCGGCAACTGCACGGCGTGTTTTCTGGTCTGGACCGTAAATTTCTGCCAAAAGTGTGGAAATAACGGGTGGACCAGGTGGAACTTCAACTACTTTCAAAGAGCCACCTTGTGGGATTTGAATGCCGCCAATTAATTTACGTGCCTCAAGGGCAATGTCATGGCTTGCGCGTTTGCGGTGTGATTTTTCTGATAAATTTACCTGTAAATCACCCATTTCCGCCTTGTCACGCATGAAATAATGGCGAACCAGACCGTTAAAGTTAAAGGGTGCGGAAGTTCCGGCATAGATTTCCATGCTTTCGACTTCTTTGATTGTGCCTAATTTATCTGCCGCTTCAATCAAAACCCTTTGTGTGGTTTCTAAAGAAGTGCCTTCAGGTAAATCGGCGACCACCTGAAACTCTGATTTATTGTCAAAAGGCAAAAGTTTTACGGTTACGGTTTTGGTATAGAAAAGCACACAGGCAAGAATTGTTGCCGCGCCCACCGCCAAAAGGAAGGTCCATGCCGACTTTTTGGTCGCGATAATTGGGGTCGCAACTTTGCGATAAAGCCGCCCCAATACGCCTTCATCATGCGCATCATCATGGGCATGTAACGGCCCCTTTTTCGGTGCAAATTTCACCATAAGCCAAGGGGCAATGATTACCGCTACAAAAAATGAAAACAACATTGCCGCCGATGCGTTTGCAGGGATTGGCGCCATATATGGCCCCATAAGACCTGATACAAACATCATTGGCAATAATGCGACCACAACGGTCAAGGTTGCAACAATTGTTGGGTTGCCAACCTCTGCCACCGCTTCGATTGCGGTTTCAGTTTTAGGCCTATTGGGTGACATGGCCCAATGGCGCGCGATATTTTCAATCATAACAATCGCGTCATCCACCAAGATACCAATGGAGAAAATAAGCGCAAACAAGCTTACGCGGTTAATTGTATAACCCATTGAGTTTGACGCAAACATAGTAAGCAAAATTGTGGTTGGAATAACAACAAGGGTCACAAAACTTTCGCGACGACCAATGGTAAAGAATATTAGTGCCACAATTGAAATTGTCGCTAGCCCAAGGTGGAATAATAATTCATTGGCTTTTTCGTTTGCAGTTGCACCATAATCACGCACCACATCCGCCCGAATGCCATTGGGGATAAGGTTGCCGCCAAGGCTTTCTAATTTGGCATGCACTGCTTTGGTAAGGACAACGGCATTAACCCCAGGGCGTTTTGCAATCGCAATTGCTACTGTTGGGGTTTTATAAAAATTACCATTTTCATCACGTTCATAATGATATGCCGCTGATTGATCATTGCGTGGCGCAAGGGTTACATCGGCAATATCTTGCACAAATACTTGTGAACCTGAAATTGAACGAACCACAAGTTTTTTAACGTCTTCAACACTTGAAAACTCACGGCCAGCAATAACATCGCGTGAAACCCCACCTTGGCGGATTGTGCCAAGTGGCATAGATGATGCACCAGATTTCAAGGCTTCAATCAATGTTCCAAGTGGTACACCATATGATTTTAACTTTGCTGGGTTTGGCGTTATGCGCACTTCATTAGGGCGACCACCAACCAAAAAGGTTGTACCAATATCTTTAACTTGGGTTAATTCTGCTTGAACATCGACCGCAAGGTCATAAAGTGCGGCGTCGGACCATCTATCAGCAACCGCTTTTTCAGGTGACAAAGTAACGACAACAATTGGCACATCATCAATACCGCGTGCGGTAATAATTGGGCTCATAGTACCAGATTTTGGTAATACGTTTGGCTCTTGCATTTTTTGCTGTACGCGCAAGATTGCGTCATCACGCTTTGTACCAACATAAAAACGCGCCGTAAGCATAACGCCATTATCTTGGGTTTGGGAATAAACGTGTTCAACCCCATCGAGACCGCGTAAAGAGGTTTCAACTGGATCCGTAACTTTGCGTTCAATATCATAGGCGCTTAGGCCGGGGGCAGGGATTTGCACCGTTACCATTGGCACAGAAATTTGTGGTTCTTCCTCACGCGGGATTGCCAAAAGCGCCATAATGCCGACCGCAAAAGCCGCCAAAAGCATCAAAAGCGTCAAAGGTGAATTAATAGTTGCTTTGGTTAAAGCACCGGCAATTCCCAAATTTGGTTTTTTATCTTCTGTTTTATTATCGTCTTGCATCATTTGCCACCAACAGCCGATTTAACGTTTTGTGGGGCAACGATAATATCACCAGCCTGAAGCCCTGAAAGTACTTCAACCGCATTTGCGATTTTATCAGTAGAGGTTTGGATGCCGCGTTGAATTGGAACTTCTAATGGTTTGTTGTCTTTTAGGAGGCGAACAAAATCAACTCCTTGACGGGTAATGACGTAATTTTTAGGGATGATTACCGCATCACGGCGACCAAGTGGAACAATGAGATTGGTTCTTTCACCGACAAAATGATCGCTGCTTGATGAGGTTAATTCAACTTCCACCTGTCCATTAACAACTTGTGGGAAAATCTTGCTTATATTGGCAATACCGACCACGTCACCCGCATCATTGGTCATGGACATTGATTGACCAATTTGTAATGATTTTGCATCGCGTTCAGGAACGTATAATTTTAAAACCGGTTGACCTGCTGCGATAAATGCTACTACTTCGCCCGGCATTAAAACTGCACCTTGGGTAACGGGAACCGAAACCACTTTGCCAGAGCGTGGGGCAACGATGCGCCCTTGGTCACGAACCGCAACTGCGACTTGTGCCTGTGATTGTGCGGCAACGCTTGCGGCCTGTGCAGCTTTTACTTGGGCACTTGATGCAGCCATTTGCGCTTGCATTGCGTCAAGACGGGCTTTTGAATAAACGCCCTGATCATAAAGGATTTTAGTACGGTTATAATCAGCCATAGATTTGTTTGCCATGGCGCGTGCCGCTTCTAATTGTGCGGGGCCTTGTTGGGCATTTGCCATACCTGCGGCAACTTCGGCATTATAACGGGCTTCGCTAATGACGCCGATGGTTTGCCCTTGGGAAACATAAGAACCTTCGGTAACATTGAGGCTTACCAATGTGCCGCCAATTCTGGCGCGCGCGTTGGTATCGTCTTTAGAAGTATAGGTTGCGCCCATTGGCTTGCTGTCAACGATATTTACCACGCCAACTGCAAATTTAGTTGCCGGATCATATTGTGCAGCGGTATTTTGCTCTTGTTTGCCTTTTTCATGTCCAGCTTCTTTTTTAGAGCAAGATACAAGCGGAAGCATTGCAACACCAATCAAAGCACCAAATACAAGTATGTTTTTATGTTTCATATTCTTATTGGATAAATCCAACCCCATTTTCCCAATTTCTAAAGGTTTATAATCCTCTTATCTTCCAGATTTTATAGGCAAACCGCTTTGCGACCAACCCATTATACCGCCTGAAAGATTCGCAACATTTTCAATACCGGCTTTTTGCGCAATTTTTGCCGCCTGTGCTGAGCGCATACCGCTTTGGCATTGGAACACGATGGTTTTATTCGCATCGACTTTTGGAAGGCTTGCAACATTAAATGAAGAAAGTGGAATATGTTTAGAGCCAGGTATATGCGCAGCGGCGTATTCATGGTTCTCTCTTACGTCAATAAGAACAACATCACCTTGTTCTAAACCAACACTAACCTCACGTGGCGACATATTTTTTAATGGTTTTCCAAAAAACATTGGTAATCTCTTTCAATAGGTATTAATTGTAATATTAGGATTCACTGAACCTTACAAACAAATTGTGTAAATAATTACTTGCATATATGCAAATTTGCTAATATATAGTTTATGCAATGATTAAAAGTCAAGTGGTGTGCATGATTATTAAATATAATCTGCAGTTTCCAGCCGCCGAAAAGAGTTTGATTTTTGGCGTGACGTATAGAGGAGAGATATATGACGATTGATACAGCCGTTTTCCGTTTCGCGGGTGTTGTGGTTTTGGTTTCAGTATTGCTTGGAATGTTTGTAAGCCCACTTTTCTTTTGGTTAACCGCATTCGCTGGGGTGAATATGTTACAAGCGTCTTTTACCGGTTTTTGTCCTGCGGCGATTGTTTTCAAAAAAATGGGCCTTAAAGAAGGAACGCATTTTAAATGATTCGCACGTCTATTTCTGGTCTTTTGTCATTATTGATATTGGCGGCGGTTTCGCCGGCTGTGGCGGGTGGCGTAAGTACTGATGAAGTTTCAACTGCAACCTATCAGGCGGCAATAAAAGTAAACTCACTTGATGAGGCGATTGCTGCCGCATTGGCCAATGAACCGCAATTACTTGCAAAGGATTCAATGGTTGGCCTTGCTGAAGCACGTTTAAATTCCGCCAAGGCAGATGGTAAATCGCAAATCGGCATCAATGGTACATATGGCGTTTCACATGCAAAAATTGGCGTTGATGGCATGATACCATTTAAGGATTATCAGGACATATATCCTTATTCGCTTGCGATTGCGTGGGAAAGACGCCTTTATGATGGCGGTGCATCCTTGGCCAAAGTTTCCGAAGCTGATTTTAATTTGGCTGCCGAAAATGGCGAATATAAAAATGCCCGTAATCAATTGGTTGTTGATGTAGTTTCCGCTTATAGCGATGTTGCAGTTGCCTATCAGGGGTTACAATTTTCCAAGGATAATTTAACCGCCGTTGAACGTTTTGCGCATGATGCGGGATTAATGTTCAAAACGGGTGAAATTCCGGTTTCCGAAAAAGCAGGTGCTGATGCGCGCCTTGCTCAAGCACAGGCACAATATGCCGGTGCAGAAGCACAATTATCAATGGCAAATGCCAATTTATTGCGTCTTACCAACCGTGCAATTGATAACCCAGTTTTCGTGAACAAAGCGCCACAATTACCGGCATCTGAACAACATGCCCGTGAATTTGCGCTTGAAAACCATCCGCTTCTTGCGGCAGGGCGTGCACGTGTCGAGGCGGCAAAAGCAATGGTAAAGGCCGCAAATGCCAATTATTTACCCCAAGTTTCTGCGCAGGTACGTGGCGCAACAGTGCGCGATCAATTCCTTCCCGGTTATAAGCAAGATGAGGTTGGGGCATATCTAAACTTCTCTATGCCGCTTTATACCAGTGGAAAAATATCTTCTGGCGTTTCACAGGCACGATATGGATTAGAGGCAGCGACCCGCGCGCAACAAGCAACCGAACGCGCAATATATATGGGTATATCGCAAAGCTATGCTGGGTTTTATGGGGCAGTGGCACAGGTAAAAGCGGCAAATGCCGCACTTGATGCCCGCCTAGTTGCAATGAAAAGCGTTGAGGCTGAAATGCGTGTTGGTGAACGCCCAATGGCAGATGTGCTTGATGCACAAAAGAATCTTACTGAGGCAAAAATGGAAGTTGCCAAGGCAAATGCGGCGTTACTTGTCGCGAAATACAGAATAGTTGCCGCAATGGGCGGCGATATAATTAATCAATAGGGAAGGGAGTTAAATATGGCACATGTAGTTATTTTAGGTGCTGGTTTGGGCGGTGTTGTTGCCGCATATGAAATTAAGGATAAATTACGTTCACAGGATAAAATCACTGTAATTAACAAAGGCTCGGTTTACCACTTTGTGCCTTCAAACCCGTGGGTTGCCGTTAAATGGCGTACACGTGAAGACATTGAAATTAACCTGCCGCCAATTTTCAAAAAACGTGGTATCGAATTTGAAGATGGCGGTGCAAAACGGGTTCACCCTGAAACCAATCAGGTTGAATTAAATGATGGTCGTATGATCGACTATGACTATCTTGTAATCGCAACTGGCCCGGAATTGGCATTTGATGAAATCGAAGGTCTTGGCCCACATGGTGGCTTTACACAATCGGTTTGCCACGTTGACCACGCAATTCCGGCATCAGATGAGTTTGAAGAATTCTGCAAAAATCCTGGCCCAGTAATTATTGGTGCGGTTCAAGGTGCGTCTTGCTATGGCCCTGCTTATGAATTTTTGATGATTGTTGAAACCGAACTTAGAAAGCGCAAAATTCGCGATAAAGTTCCAATGACTTTTGTTACTTCAGAGCCATATATCGGTCACCTTGGTCTTGATGGTGTAGGTGATACCAAAGGTTTGCTTGAAAGCGCAATGCGTGAACGCCACATTAAATGGGAAACCAATGCCAAGGTTCAAAAGGTTGAAAAAGGCAAAATGACCGTCGAAGTCGTTAATGATGATGGTACAACAAAAGCGGTAAAAGAATTGCCATTTGGTTTCTCTATGATGCTTCCGGCGTTCCGTGGGGTTGAGGCGGTTCGTGGTATTGAAAAACTTACTAATCCGCGTGGTTTTATCATTGTTGATAAAAACCAACGCAACCCAACCTATCAAAATATTTTTGCAATCGGCGTTTGCGTGGCAATTGCCCCACAAGCACCAACTCCGGTTCCATGCGGCGTTCCTAAAACTGGCTTCATGATTGAATCTATGGTCACTGCAACTGCCCAAAATATTGGTGAGCTTTTACGCGGTGGTGTTGCCGATGCCGAAGGTACATGGAATGCAGTTTGCCTTGCCGACTTTGGTGATGGAGGTGTTGCTTTTATTGCCCAACCGCAAATCCCACCGCGCAACCGTAACTGGTCAAGCTCTGGTAAATGGGTTCATATGGCAAAAATCGGCTTTGAAAAATATTTCATGAGCAAAATGAGATCTGGTGAATCTGAGCCATTCTATGAAAAAATGGTTATGGATATTTTCGGGATTAATAAATTAAAAGATTAATCTTTGGATTTACCAAGTTTTAGATAATAAAAAGGCCTTTGTGATATTTCGACAAGGGCCTTTTTTATAAATAAATTACGCAATAATGTCGGGGCGTAATTGATCTTCAAAAAATTTGATTTGATCTTTTAGTTGCAGTTTGCGGCGTTTAAGGCGGCCTAAAGAAATTTGGTCATTGGGGGAGGTTTGTGATAATGCCTCGATGGCTGCATCAAGTGCGCGATGCTCTTCACGCAGTTCAAATAATTTTGTTCTGATTTCTAAATCCGCAACTTCTTCAGCAGGCGGGTGATAATCATTATCCATCTTTTAATCCATGACCCTTTTAAAATTATTATAATTCAAATTATGTTTTTTTCATTAATTTTGTTGTTTTAATCTTTGTACCTGCGCAAGGCCTCTATATTGATATCAAATAAATCAAGCACACGGGCAACCGATTGGGTAACCATATCATCAATATCTTTGAGGTTGGAATAAAAATGGGGAACTGGCGGGTTAATTATCGCCCCCATTTGGGTAAGGTGTGTCATGGTCGTTAAATGCCCATAATGCAGCGGGGTTTCGCGCACCATTAGCACGAGTTTGCGCCGCTCTTTAAGGCAGACATCGGCGGCACGGCTCATAAGGCTGGTGGTAACGCCAGTTGCAATTTCACCCATAGTTTTTACCGAACAAGGCGCAATTATCATGCCCATAGTTTTAAATGAACCAGAGGCAATCGATGCCCCAATATCCGAAACCTTGTGTGTTACATCGGCAAGTGCGGCAATATCCTTAGAGCTACCGATATTTTCACTTTGCATGGTTAATTCGGCGGCCTTGGAAACCACAAGATGGGTCTCAATGTCGGTATTTTTTAAAAGTTCAAGCGCGCGTTTGCCATAAATAGCACCCGATGCCCCACTTATACCGATAATAATTCTTTTTTTCATGAGCGTTATTTAGCATTATGAAAAGAATTGGGGAAGTGGCTTATCATCACTTCCCCATTAAACCTAGTTTCTAATCAAATAATCAAACGCGCCTAATGATGCGGTTGCACCCGAACCCATGGCAATGATGATTTGTTTATAGGCCGAATTTGTGCAATCGCCGGCGGCAAAAATACCCGCAACATTGGTTGCCCCATGCCTATCAACCACAATTTCACCAAATTTGGTTTTTTCCACCAAATCACCAAGAAATTCAGTATTTGGAACAAGCCCAATTTGCACGAACACACCTTGTAATTCGATATGTTGCTCCGAATTTGTGTCGCGTTCAATATAGGTCAACCCATTTACAACATCTGTACCATGGATTTCTTTGGTCGCCACATTTTTAAGAACGGTTACGTTTTTCAATGAGTACAGGCGTTCTTGCAAAACCGCATCCGCCTTTAATTCCGGTAAGAATTCAAGCACGGTTACATGACCAACAATACCCGCCAAATCAATTGCCGCCTCAATGCCGGAATTCCCACCACCAATAACCGCAACATGTTTGCCTTTGAATAATGGGCCATCACAATGCGGGCAATAGGCAACACCTTTGTTCTTGAACTCTTTTTCACCGGGAACATTGATATTGCGCCAGCGTGCGCCCGTTGAAACGATAAGGGTTTTTGATTTTAATTTTGCGCCGTTTTCCAACGCAACTTCAATTAAATCACCCTTGGCAACACTAACCGCTTTTTGCAAATTCATAACATCGACATCGTAGTCTTTGACGTGTTCTTCAAGACCCGCCACAAGTTTTGGGCCTTCGGTTTTTTTGACGGAAATGAAATTTTCAATCCCCAAAGTGTCCATAACCTGTCCGCCAAAGCGTTCGGCAACCAAGCCAGTTCTAATACCTTTACGTGCCGCATAAATTGCCGCCGCCGCACCCGCAGGGCCGCCACCCAAAACCAAAACGTCAAAGGCATCTTTGGAGTTTAAATGTGCGGCTTCGCGTGCTGCCGCACCCGTATCAACTTTTGAAATGATTTCTTCAATCGTCATGCGACCTGCGCCAAATTCCTTGCCGTTAAGGAAAATTGTTGGAACTGCCATAATTTGTTTGGCATCAATTTCGGATTTAAATGCGCCACCTTCAATCATCACATGGCTGATACGCGGGTTTAAAACCGACATTGTGTTCAATGCTTGCACGACATCTGGACAATTATGACAGGTCAAAGAAACATAGGTTTCAAAATGGAAGTCACCTTGAATATTGCGAATATTATCTATTGCTTCGGCGCTTATTTTTGGCGCTCTCCCTGATACTTGCAATAATGCCAATACTAATGAGGTGAATTCATGCCCCAATGGTACGCCTGCAAAAGTAACACGGGCTTCTTCGCCTTTTTTGGCGATTGTAAAGCTTGGGGTGCGTTCCAAAGTTTTGCGCTCAACGGAAACTTTTGGTGAAATTTGCGCAAGCTCTTGCACTAAATCCACCATTTGTTTTGATGTTTCATCATCGCCAACACTAAGGTTAATGATAATGTCATTTTCCATTAGGGTCATATATTGGCTTAATTGTGCGCGTGTGTCTGCGTCTAATGCCATGGTAATTCCTCCGATAAGGTAATAAAAATCCGAAAGCGCACAGCAGCCTTTGCGCCTTGGGGTATTTATTAGGTTTTATGATGATTCTTGCGTGAAAAGGATGTGACGAAGTGGCGGGGGTTATTGGGGGGCAGGTGCCCACCACTTCGTCATCTAGTGTTACCCGAAAAATACGGGTTTTATTTTGAAAAGATTAGATTTTGCCAACCAAATCAAGGCTTGGTTTAAGGGTTTCAGAACCTTCTTGCCATTTTGCAGGGCAAACTTCACCAGGGTGAGAAGCAACATATTGTGCCGCTTTTACTTTACGAAGAAGTTCTTTTGCATCACGGCCAATACCGCCAGCATTGATTTCGATGATTTGGATTTTGCCATCTGGATCGATTACAAAAGTACCACGTTCTGCAAGGCCAGCTTCTTCAATCATAACACCAAAATTACGGGTAATTGTTCCGGTTGGGTCGCCAATCATTGGATATTTGATTTTGCCAATTGCCGCAGAAGTATCGGCCCATGCTTTGTGTGTGAAATGGGTATCGGTAGAAACAGAATAGATTTCCACGCCCAATTTTTGGAATTCAGCATATTCATCAGCCAAATCTTCAAGCTCGGTTGGGCAAACAAAAGTGAAGTCAGCAGGGTAGAAGAACACAACAGACCATTTGCCTTTAAGGTCGGCATCGGTAACTTCAAAAAAATCTTTGCCGGCTTGGAAAGCGTTTGCTTTAAACGGTTCAACTTCTGAACCGATAAGTGACATTGGTGTATAAACTACATCGCCAAAATTATTGAATGACATCTTGTTTCCTTTTCTTTGTTAAAAACATTTTCATCGACCTATGTCATTAGCCCGTGTCAGGCTTATGACTGCGACGACAAAAAAACTTCTAAAGACTAAATACATAAATGTCTAATCAATTGTTTTTGACTTTTGTATAGATTTTACCTATAATAGCCTGTATAAAGAGGTTCTCATGCAATTACCATCAATGCGCCAATTACAATTTCTTGTTGCCCTTGCCGATAAGGGCAGTTTTGTTGCCGCCGCCGATTCGGTCTTTGTGACCCAGCCATCATTATCCGCTGGCCTAAAAGAACTTGAATATATTCTTGGTACGCAATTGGTGGAACGCGGTCGCAAGGGGGGTGAATTTACACCGGCGGGTAAAGAGGCTGTGGCACGTGCGCGGGTCATTCTATCCGAAGCCATAAATTTAAAAGAACAAGTGCGTGCCGCATCAGAACCCTTAACCGGTTCATTTCGCCTTGGTATTATTCCGACCATAGCACCATTTTTACCGCCAGACGCCGTGCCGTTGGTAAAGAAAAAATATCCAAGCCTGAAATTATATTTACGCGAGGAACAAACCGCACGTGTTATTGATGGCATAAAAAACCATGAATTAGATGCAGGGCTTATTGCCCTTCCATATGAGGCATCGGGTATTGAGTCCGAAGTTTTATTTGATGATGAGTTTCTTTTCATTTGTCCAAAGGGTCATGAATTATCCTATAAAAGAAACCTTACCCCCGCCGATATTGATTTGAACGAATTGCTATTGCTTGAAGATGGGCATTGTTTACGCGACCATGCCCTAAGTGTTTGTGGTTCAAGCGGCACTGGTGCAGAGGAGGTTCGTGCAACCTCACTATTTACCATGACGCAAATGGTGGCGGGCGGCCTTGGGGTTTCATTAATTCCAAAGCTTGCCATTGATGCGGGCCTTCCGCTTGATGGCGTGACAATCCGTGAATTTAATCCACCAATTTCCGGTCGCCAAATCGGCCTTGTTTGGCGAAAAGGCTCAAGCAGGACAAAAGAGGCACGCATTTTGGCGGGAATTTTATGCCCAAAACCAGATTAATTTAGAATATTTGCCAATTATGTCATCCCGCACTTGTTGCGGGATCTAATTCAGCAAGACCTCGCAATAAATGCGGGGTGACAGTTTTATTCCTTCCGCTCACTCGCGCGTTTTTTCACGCTTTCGGAGCGTAATTGACCACATGCCGCCAGAATATCTTGCCCACGTGTGCGGCGGATGGGTGCGGAATATCCGTTTGAGAATAAAAATTCCGAAAATGCCTTTACCTTGGCGCGATCCGAACAAACATAATCCGAACCCGGCCATGGGTTAAACGGAATAAGATTAACCTTGGACGGGATGCCTTTGATAAGTTTTAACAAATCCTTGGCGTCATCAATATTATCATTAACGTCTTTAAGCATCACATATTCAAAGGTAACGCGATTAGAATTTGATAAATCTGGATAGGCGCGAATTGCCGCAAATAATTCTTGAAGATTATATTTTTTATTAATTGGCACAAGGACATCACGTAATTTATCGTTACAAGCGTGCAGAGATACCGCAAGCATAACCCCAATTTGCCCCAATTTATCCATTTCAGGAACAATGCCAGAAGTCGAAACCGTGATACGGCGGCGACCAATGGCAATACCTTCGCCATCGGATAAAATTTCAATTGCGGTCGCGACCTGATCGAAATTATATAATGGCTCACCCATGCCCATAAAAACTATATTGGTAATTTGGCGGTTTTCAAATGGGGTTGGCCATTCGCCCAAATCATCGCGGGCGACCATTAATTGCATCACGATTTCTTGGGCGGTCAAATTGCGCACCAAAACCTGTGTACCAGTGTGGCAGAAAGAACAATTTAGCGTGCAGCCAACTTGTGATGAAATGCACAATGCCCCCGAACGCGCCACATCGGGAATATAAACAATCTCAACCTCAATACCACGCTCTGGGCGGATAAGCCATTTTCGTGTGCCATCTTTGGAAACCAGACGCTCAACCACTTCGCAGCGTTCAAGTGTGAAATTTTCTTTTAATTTGGCACGTAAATCCTTTGCCATATCGGTGATAAGGTCAAAATCCTTGATGCCATAATGATAAATCCACCGCCAAAGCTGTTTGGCGCGCATATTACGCATTTTTTCAGGCACACCAATTTCGCCCATTTTTTCTTTTAATTCTATAAGCGAAAGCCCAACCAATGACGGTTTATTATCAACCGTCATTACGGGTTTTGATGTTGGAATATTATCAATTAATGTATTCATTGCCGCGCAATATCAGAAAAATGGGAAAAATGTAAGGGGGCGTTTAACCGCGCCAATAAATAAAGCCTTCATTCGTTAGTGTCCTTTTATTATAATGATGCCGTCCAAAAAATTGTTATATCTTACGATATTTTTCCAATGTGGTGACACAATTTGTTTATATATGTTTACATAAAATTCGTATGCTGCCGCAAAGCCCAACCTAAAGGTATGTTTTTAAATGCAAAATCATATTTTTACGATGTCAAAGTGCGTTACGCTTGAAAATGTTGACATTTGTTGACATTTCTTTGTTTGCCCATGGTTTTTAAAAACCAAGCGCAAGATTTGATTGTATCATATCTAATAATAAGGTGGATAAACCCCATCGGTACTTTGTGCTACCTTTGCCCCCGCGTGTATTGTGATAAAATGGTTAGTTAGAGGTTCGAATTTTCCATCATTTTTAAATTTAAGGTGGAAATAGTTTTGCATTTGTGGTTATACATTTTGGCGGGGTATGTAATCATGAGTAAATTATACAGAACCATCACTGCATTTATTATTAGTGTTTTGGTCAGTGGTTTTTTTTGGGTTTGGCAAAAACAGATAGTACCATCAGAAACGATAGCATTGTTAATTTATACATCGCTATTGATGCTAGTATTTGTAAATTCATTTGTTGAGCATTATTTCACAAAGCCCTCAGACGTATTAGCGACATCAATTTCGATATTACTTATGCTTTTACCCATAAAAAACCAATTGCCAAATTGGGGTATCATCTTTGATTTTGCAATTTGGTATCTGTTCATATTAACTTTAATATCAACAGCTTCACTAGTAATATCAGACAAAAACAAACCAGATGCATGTTTTCAAAATAAAACAGCAAACTTTCTAAAAGACTTTTCATCTATTTTTGGAAATGGAACGTTACTGTATATGAGCGTATTCTCAATTACTTTAGCGTACGCAATTAACTTTCCAAAGGCTGAAAGAATCTTGCTTATGGTTATAAGCCTTCTGCTTTTAAGTTCTTATAAAATTTTACCAAAATTATTAGAAAATAAAAGAGTATCAAATAAAAATCTTGATGAGTTGGGGGTTATCATTGGCGTTAAATCAAATGACTTATTTTGGGTAAAGCTTTATCCAAAGAATTTGCGAAAAGCATTAAAAAAGTTCGATTTAGTAAAGTTTAACTATTCTGCCGAAGATGGCGAAATAATAAGATATGGTTTTATTGCAGATAAATATTCGTTAAATGGTGAACAATGGGCGGAAGTGCTTAGTTCGCGAAATACAAACGAAATTCTTGAAATAATTCCTTCAAATTATAGTTTAAAACCTGATACAGTTTATCTTGCTAATGATGAAGGCAAAAAAGATAATTTAGAGAGACTTGCTGGATTCATAACAGAAGGTTCTAATGTTGGTTCGGTGAAGTTTAAATATGCAAGAAAAGCACAAGTCGAGGAAGGTACACTTCTAGAAGTTAAAACTAGGGATAATAAAACAGTATTATATCAAGTAGTTGACGGTATTACAAAAATAAAAACACTTGAAGATAAGAATGAAACAGGATTGATTTCTGGTGAAGCTTCCCAAATTGGAATTTGGAATCCAGAAACACAAGGATTTGAGAAATACGGTTGGGTTCCTGAGATTAGTACACCCCTCATGTTAGCATCAGAAATTGGTAATGTTGAAATTCCAAATAACGAAACATGTTTGGGTGTGATACCAAATACCAATTTCACTATTTCGGCAAATAAAGAAGAGTTAATCACTCACCATACCGCGATTTTGGGCGTAACAGGTTCAGGTAAGTCTGTTTTTACAAGAAAGTTAATAGGGAATATTGCAGAGGATGACATTAAAGTAATATGTATTGATTTTACTGGTGAGTATAAAAATTTCTTTGCAGAATATATTTCCACAGACTTCATAAGTAAAGCCACCAATGACTCATTGACAAAAACAATTAAAGATATGGCAAAAGAAACCGAAAAGTATACTCCGAGTGAAGAAAAACTGGATCCATTAAAAAAGGAAGCAATTAAAGAATTCCAAAAAGAGATTACCAATTTTATAGATAGCGAAGACAAAATAGCTATTTTTGAATTACCAGATTTGGCAAATACAAATTCAACATTAGAGTATATGAAATGGTTTTTTGCATCATTATTTATGCTAGCTAAAGATAATAAAACGAAAAAAAGAATATGTATTGTACTCGAAGAGGCACATACAATTGTCCCCGAAACTAATACCATAGGCGGCCCTGAGAAGGGTATGAAGGGCTTAGTAAACCATATCGCTCAGATTGCACTGCAAGGAAGAAAATACAAAATTGGTTTCTTAGTGATTGCGCAAAGAACGGCTAATGTATCAAAAACCGTATTAACACAATGCAATACAATCATAGCATTCCAACAATTTGATAAAACCAGTACTGATTTCTTGGCAAATTATTTTGGAAGTAATTTGGCAAACGTATTGCCGAATTTAAAACCAAGGCATGCTGTCGCATTTGGGAAGGCTTTAAAATCCAATATGCCAGTTATATTCAAAGTGCCTGATATCCCGGAGTCAAATATTGCGGGTATACCTCCAAGAGGTGAAACCGTTGAAATTATTAAAGATGTGAAGGCAAATAAACCTCCACGTAGCGATGCAACAATGTTGTGAGTAAAGATTAACAGAAATAACTTTGATAACGGGGGACGCAGTTGCCCCCTCCGGTCACTTCGTGACCACCTCCCCCGTTTCACAGGGGAGGACAAAAGTCGCCAATGCCGTAATTCGTAATTCGTAATTTTTACGGTTGCTATCCCCACTCACCAAATAATTTCGACAGTTTTAATCCCTGTCCTTGGTAATTATTGCCGGATTGCCCGTATAATTTGTCGGGTTTGCCTGCAAGTTCTTCATAAACCAGTCTTGCCACCGGTTGCCCATGTTCCAAAACAAATGGCACATCGCGCCCGCGTACTTCCAACACGCCGCGCGCACCGGTTTTACCGTCTTTTGAGCCAAAACCAGGGTCAAAGAAGCCCGCATAATGGGCGCGGAATTCACCCAAATCTTCGGCACTTGCCACCATTTCGGCGGCCAGATTTTCTTCAATCGAAAGCCCTTGTTGGGAGGCCAAAATATAAAATTCACCGGGGTCAAGGATTAGCTTTTTTTCAGGTGCGTACAATGGCTCAAAAAACTTTTTGGGGTCGTGACCCGCAAGATTGCGAAGGTTTAACAAGGGCGCATGGCGGCGCGCACGATAGCCAACAATTTCCCCAATGCTTGCGGGGTCAAGATCAAGTGCCAAATCAAGTTTTTTTACGGTTTGCGGATTATTTTGTTTAAGGCGTAATTGCGCCAGCTTTTCGCCTTCATGAACCAAAATTGGGAAAGTGCGTGGGCAAATTTCCATCCATAATGGGCCATGATAACCAGATTTAATACGGTCAAAAGCGGTGGCTTCATCACTAATGACACGGACAAAAACGTCAATCCGTCCGGTTGATGATTTGGGGTTGGTGATGCCCGCAATATTTTCCGGCAATTCAAGATTTTCCATCAAGGGCGCAAGATAAACACAACCAGTTTCCAAAACCGCGCCATCTGAAAGATTAACCTTGTGCAGCACAAGATCACTATTTTCAAGGACATTACGAACACTTTTCCCTAGCCCTGGTAAAAAGCTTGCCCGTAGGCGATAGGCAAAAGAGCCAAGCCGTAAATCAAGGCTTGCAGGTTGGAATTGATTATCACCAATTGGGCAATTGGCGGCAATGCCACCATCTTTCACCATTTGGCGCAGCATATTATCAACGATTACGCCCGAGACTACGCCTGATTGCGTATTATTATCCAACATTTAAATCACGCTTTCTGAATTCGTGGGCGGGATAAACGCCAAGAATTTGTAAATCATCACAAAAGAAGCTTAGTTCCTGCATTGCAAGCTGTACATTGGCTTGGTCGGTGTGGCCTTCAATATCCGCATAGAATTGGGTTGCATTAAAGCTGCCACCGATTTGATAGGATTCCAATTTGGTCATATTGACGCCATTGGTCGCAAAACCACCCATCGCTTTATATAATGCGGCGGGGATATTGCGCACGCGGAAAACAAAGCTGGTGATATATTCTTTGCCTTCTTCAAAAACCGCATCCATTGGTTTTGATGAAACAATCACAAAGCGGGTGGCATTGTGTTTGGCGTCTTCAACATTTTCCATCAAAATTGGCAAATTGTAATTTTCGGCGGCAAGGCGGGTTCCAAGTGCGGCATGGTGTTTATCACCCAATTCATAAATTTCACGAACCGCGCCCGCTGTATCGGCGGTTTTTATTGCCACTGCGCCCAATTTGGCGATAATTTCGCGGCATTGCCCCAATGCCATGGGGTGTGAACGTATATATTTAATATCTTCAAGCGTTGAATCTTTTGTTCCGACCAATTGATGGGAAATTGGTGAAAAATATTCACCCACAATATAAAGGTTGGAGGCGGGTAATAAATGATGCACATCACCCACACGACCAGCAAGTGTGTTTTCAATTGCAATCATACCGCGTTCACATGTGCCATCTTTTACCGCATGAAATGCGTCTTCAAAGGTTTGGCACGGATAGGGTTCATAATCAGGGCAGGCAATCAAAGATGCCATATGTGAATTTGCGCCAATTTCACCTTGAAAGGCAATTTTTTTACCTGAAACATTTTTATTTGGCATTATTTTTCCTATAATATTCGCGCGCCATTTCAAGATGGTCTTTTGTATCAACCCCTTTGGGGAAGTCTTTTACCAAAGCGGCATAAATTTTCAAACCATTTTCCAAGGCACGTAATTGTTCAAGCTTTTCACGTTTTTCAAGCGCTGAGGGCGGTAAAGATACAAATTTTTCCAATGCAGCGCGGCGATAAACATAAAGCCCGACATGGCGGAAAATATCGCCGCCGCCATCACCACTATTGCCACTCCAGGGGGCGTTAGCGCGGGTGAAATATAAACATTCGCCACTGATTTTATCTTTTAATGAGATAATGCCTTTGACAACATTTTCATCCACCTTTTCATTTTCATCACTACTGGGTGATAAAAGCGTGGCAATATCAGCAGCGGGATATTTTTCCAAAACTGCTAGTGCATCATTGATTAGTGATGGTTCAAACGTTGGCATATCGCCTTGAAGGTTGATGATGGTATCGTATTTCCGCTCTTTATCGAAAATATCAATGGCGGCCTTAATTCTATCCGAACCAGAAGGAAGTGCAGGATCGGTTAAAACCGCATCTGCGCCAAATTCTTTTACGACATCAACAATTTCTTTATCGCCGGCAGCAACCAAAACTTCATCAATGCCACAAAGTCGCGCACGTTCCACCACGCGAACAATCATTGGCTTACCGCCAATATCGGCAAGAGGTTTATTAGGAAGACGGGATGCCGCGAGACGGGCGGGAATCACAATAATGGGTTTCATATCAAGACCTGTTTTTGCCTTTATAAATTATGATTTAAGTGGGGCAAGTGCGGCAAATGTAATAAAGGATAACAAATTTAATGTAAGTTTCTACGATTTTAGGCTAAATGGGTAGGGTTTTTCACATTTATTACACTATTTTATTGAAATTCAATATTGCACGGGCATTAAAGCCATGCAATAAGGCGCAAATTAGCCAAACTTAATTTAGGGGAAGTTTGTCGGCATGAAAATTACAAAAATTCTAACTTTGGGCGGATTGTTCCTTGTTGGTACTGTCGCTGGTATTATTGGTATTAATTTATATTCAGGCGCATTATATGCCGGCAATACAAAAGCTTCTGGCTTTCCTATTGACCCAAATGGTGGTTCTGCGACGCCTGTGGCTGCGACACCTGACTTGCCACCTGATTGGGGCACATTGCTTGGTGATCCTGCGAAATTGGCTGAATTAACCACCAAAGGTGCAAATGCTGCAAAAGTTTGTGCGGCATGTCACGATATCACACCTGCTGGTGCAAATAAAACTGGCCCTGCGCTTGCTGGCGTTGTTGGTCGTACCGCTGGTACGCATCCTGACTTTGCATATTCTGATGCAATGAAAGGCTTTGGCAAACAATGGACTCTTGATGAGCTTAACACTTATCTAAAAGATCCAAAAGCAACCGTTCCTGGTAACAAAATGGCATTTGCCGGCATCAAAAAACAAGATGACCGTGTTGCTGTTATTGCTTACTTGCGCTCGATTTCGCCATCTGCACCTGCACTTCCTGCACCGGGCGCTAATGCTCCTGCTGATGCACCGGCTGACGCTGCTGCGAATGCAACTGCACCGGCTAAATAATTTTGGCTAAATAACTTTTGGCAAACCTCATTAAACAACCTCGCTTTATGGCGGGGTTTTTTATTGCCAAATTTTCGAATATTGGTTACAAGCACACAAAAATACCAATAATAATCCGGAGTAAAAAATGACCTATTCTACCATCATTACCGAAAAAGAAGATAATATTGCCATTATCACCCTTAACCGTCCCGAGGCTTTGAATGCATTAAATTCTACCTTGATGAATGAACTAACTATGGCGGTTGAAGCGTTTGAAAATGATGACGAAATTGGCTGTATGATTATTACTGGCTCACAAAAAGCATTCGCGGCGGGTGCCGATATTAAAGAAATGGCAAATTTCACATTTGCCGATGCCTATGGACAAGACTTTATCACCAAAAACTGGGAATCGGCGTCAAAGGCACGTAAACCAATTATTGCGGCGGTGGCTGGCTTTGCTTTGGGCGGTGGCTGTGAGCTTGCGATGATGTGCGATTATATAATTGCCGCAGATAATGCAAAATTTGGCCAGCCTGAAATTAAGCTTGGGATAATTCCGGGTGCGGGCGGCACACAACGCCTTGTCCGCGCAATTGGCAAGTCTAAAGCAATGGAGCTGGTTTTAACCGGCGGCATGATGGATGCACTTGAGGCCGAAAAGGCAGGCCTTGTGGCGCGTATAGTTCCACTTGATGAATTATTAGATGTGGCAAAAAAATCGGCAAAAACGATTGCTTCTTATGGTCGTCTTTCAGTGCTAGCAGCCAAAGAAGCGGTAAATAGCGCATTTGAAAGCACCTTGTTACAGGGACTTAAATTTGAGCGTCGTCTTTTCCACGCGTTGTTCGCAACCGAAGATCAAAAAGAAGGTATGGATGCTTTTGCTAATAAACGGAAAGCAGAATTTAAAGGTAAATAATATCTCGCGGTACTGACTAAAGGAAAAATATAGATTTCTTCTGATGAATCTTCACATGTTTGGGTGTTTTTGCCTTGACTATGGGCATTGTTTTAGGCATAGAGCCGCATTCAGATTAACTAGACCCCCAATGGCGGGGGCTTTTGGCGTGATTTTAACTGATGTTTTAACACTTTTGCCAAAAGAAAAAATTGAATGGATTATAAATGGCAAATACAACTTCGGCTAAAAAAGCAACTCGCAAAATTGCTCGCCGCACTGAAATCAATATCGCTCGTCGTTCACGTGTGAAAACTTTTGTTCGCAAACTTGAAGAAGCGGTTGCGGGTGGTGATAAAGACGCTGCTAAAGTTGCTTTCAGCAATGTTGAGCCTGAAATCATGCGTGCGGTTACCAAAGGCGTTATTGCTAAAAATACTGCTGCTCGCAAAGTTTCAAGACTTTCTGCTCGCGTAAAAGCAATGGCATAATTTAAGTTCACAAATTTGTAAAAATTACCGCCTCAAAAGGGCGGTATTTTTTTGCCTAAAAATTATTCTAGTGGATAAGTATGTGAATTAAGAAGCTTTTAAGACATTTTTATAGTGGTCAGTATAAATATGCGGCAGAATATCACTGTTTATAATACATTGTTTTTATTATATTATTTTCAGTTAATATAATGAGCGGAATCTGCCGTTTTATTATGCAAAATTTTATCCACAGGTTTTATGACATTTTTTTCACAGGTGGAAAAAGCTAGAGTCTTGACGCCATTGGGATTCTTTTAGAGTCAATAAAATTTCTGCAAAAAAAGAATCATTTTAACTGTTGCAAGCGCGTTTTTAATGCGCTTAATTAAAATCGTTGCATGATTAGAGAGGCCAATAAATGGCTTTAATATCGGCGTCTAGCATAAATTTAAAATCTATTTTGGTGATGAATTAAGAATTTGATTTAGACTATATCTTTTGGCGTGACCTTGGTTCTTTCAATTGATTGGTTTTCGGTTTCTAATTTACCTACTTATTAATAGGGTTGGTTTGTGTGGGGCGTGATGGGTTTGTAAAATTATTTTGCAAACCTTGTGATAGGTTAGGAATTTGGGTTTTAAAATGGTTTACAAATCTCTTGTGGCCATATTTAAGCCCAACAATTAATTGATGTCAGAAATCTTTTTGGCAAAAATTAATTGCAAAATAGATATTATCAGGAAATCCAATTTTCCATTGTTAATATCTAATCCAAATATAAACATTCCTTTTGGAATGACGGGGGAATCGAAGTATCAAATATGTTTTCGACATAAGAGATACGGGCATAAATGAATGATTTCTGATTGTTCAATATGTCTATAAGTTGCAACATTCCGGATTGTGTGAGTTTGATTGTTAATTCATTTTAGCAAGCAAATTTGTGCGCCCAAAATTACCGTTTTTCGACCTTATCTTTTGGTAAGGAATGGGGAATGGATAATAAATTAAATTGAATATGTGTGTATGTTTTGGATGCTTGGTGGGGTTAAATAATGGCAAACGATAAAGGCCAATCAGTAGGAAAAATACTTGTGACAGAGTTCGTAAGTGAAAATATTAATCACGACGCACTTAATCATGATAATTTAGCCGAAGGCAATTTTGCTGCGCTGAAGAACGACACCAATCAATTGGCCGACAATCTTGCTGCGGCAAATAATATTTGGCAAAAACTATCGCCACGCCTGAGAAGTATTTTGGGCAATGGTGATTTCAAGGCATGGATTGCGCCTTTAACCCTATATAAAGCCACCGAAAGCATAATTTGCTTTAATGCGCAGAATGATTTTGCGCGCTCTCGCATTCGCACTGAATATTTACATCGTTTACAAGCGGTTTGGAATGATTTCGACCCCATGCGCCGCCGTCTTGTTATTGATCACCACGCTGCCAAAGAGGCAATCAGCCTTTCTTATGAAGAAGTGGTGAACATTACCAAAGAAGTTAAACACGATAATTTTGAAGCCACCAACACTTCACAACTTTTTGAACCGATTGACCTTAATCATTGTCCAAAAACTTTTGACAATTATGAAAAAGGTGCATCAAACCAAATCGCGATTGCGGTGGCAAAACGTATTGCTTGTGAAATGGGTGGTGGTGAGATTATTTATTTCCATGGCCTTAATGGGGTTGGTAAAACCCACCTTTTAAGTGCCATTGCCCATCATTCAATGGAATCTAATGCAAAGCGTCGCGTAATTTCCATTACGGCACAACGATTTTTGAACTTGTTTCAAAATGCATTGCGCGATAAACAACTTAATCCATTTAAAGAAGGTTTGCGTGGTGCAGACTTGCTTTTGGTGGATGATATTCAAATGATTTGTGGTAAATCCGCCACCCAGGATGAGTTTTTTCAAACCATTATGGATTTGTTGAATATGGGTAAAACCGTGGTTTGTACTGCGGATGTACCACCCGATGCTTTATTGGGCCTAACCTCGCGGATGCAGGGCATTCTGATGGGTGGTTTCAATGTTCGCATCGAAGAACCGGACTTTGAACTGCGACGAAAGATTGCATTGCGTAAGGCGCAAGAATTCGCAATAAAAAGACCAGACTTTCAACCACCGCAAGAGGCATTTGACATTCTTGCAGCACGTATTATTGGTACTGGGCGTTCGATTGAAGGTGTGGTAAAGCAAATCTTTGCTTCATCAGCTTTGATTGGGCAGGAGGCAACAATGGAAGTGGTATTTGACACAATTGGGGATCGGTTCAAAGCACCGTCTAAAACTGTGCCTGTTGAAAATATCAAAAAGAAAGTTGCCCAGCATTTTGATGTCACCATCGAAGATTTGATTGGCACACGTCGCCACATCTCTGTGGCACGTCCGCGTCAAATTGCGATGTATTTTTGCAAGAAATTTACCAAACGCTCTTTCCCTGATATTGCGGCGCGTATGGGTGGTCGTGATCATACAACTGTTATGCACGCCGTAAAACGTATCGAAGAATTGGCAAACAAAGATACTAAATTCGCCAATGAGCTTCAAATTATTGCCAATAAAATTTTGGGATAGTTTTTTTGAAATTTAAAAAATTTAAGGCGCAACCTTTATGGATTGCGCCTTTATTATTTATAGCTGTTTATTCGGTTTAATGAACCGCAACCGCATTGCCTTCACGGCGTGAATCTGCGGCGCCAATTAATTTGCCATCTTTAAACATAATCGCATGAAGGCCAGAGTTTTCTGCACCGCCGCCACCCGTGAATTTATGCCCAAGTGCGGTAAGGCCATCAAGTTTTGCCTTATCCATTCTTGAAAATTCCATACTTACAGGGGTTGAGCGGGCGATGATATTCGGTTGATCCAATGCCGCCTGAAGTGGCATATCCCAATCCAAAATTCCAATTATCGCCTTGGTTACATAGGCGATAATTGCATTTCCACCCGGTGAACCAATGCCTAGTTCAAATTGCCCATCCTTATCGAAAACAATGGTTGGCGACATTGATGAGCGCGGTTTTTTACCCGGCGCAACCGCATTAACGATTGCCACGCCATCACTATCAACCGGAATCATTGAAAAATCCGTCAATTGGTTATTGATGAAAAAGCCATCAACCATGGTTTGCGCGCCAAACAGATTTTCAACCGAGGTGGTCATGGAAACGACATTGCCCTCTTTGTCAACAATCACGAAATGCGATGTTCCATGCTCTTTACCCGTTGCATCTTTACCGCGTTTTTGCGCGCCTTCGGGCGTACCGGGGGAGACTGTATCAAAAGAGCTATTATCGGAAATAAGTGCGGCGCGTGATTTCAAATATTTTTTATCAAGCAAGCCTTTGATGGGAACGGCAACAAATTTATCATCGGCAACATAGGTGTCGCGATCAATATACCCAAGGCGTTGTGCCTCAATATAATGGTGGATACCTTCAACGCTATTGCCCATTTTTGGCATGTCGAAATTTTCAACAATGCCCATAATCATAAGTTCGCCAATCCCACCAGATGACGGCATTCCCATGCCGCAAATTAAATGCACGCGGTAAGTTTGGCAAAGTGGTTCTTTACGCTCAACGCGAACATTTGCCATATCTTCCATGCTTAGAGTGCCGGGGATTGGTTTTGCTTGCACGGCTTTGACGATATCTTGGGCGATATAGCCCTTATAGAAAACATCAATGCCTTGGGTTGCAATATCATCCATGGTTTTGGCAAAGGCAGGGTTTTTCATCCATGTTCCTGCTGGCAATGGCTTACCATCCGCCCCGTAAAAATTTTGTTTTACACCTTCACCAGGCTCTGTCATTTTGGGAAGTATTTGAAGTAATTCGGCGGTGCGCGGCGTTAATTGATAGCCGTTCGTTGCAAGGTTTTTGGCATTTTGAAAACCTTTATCCCATCCCAACTTTCCATGATCCGACCATGCAAGGTGCAGCATTTTCAAAACCGCAGGCGCACCAGTTGAACGACCAGATTTCACAGCAGTCCAAAAATCAAATGGTTTACCTGTGGATTTATCGATAAACATATCGGGGGTTGCGCCCATTGGTGCAGCTTCACGCCCATCATAGGATTGGACGTCACCCGTTTTGGCATCATAATAAAGCATGAATGCACCGCCACCAATGCCTGATGATTGCGGTTCAATAAGTGTCAGGACGGTTTGCACTGCAATTGCGGCATCAACCGCATTCCCGCCTTTTTCCAATATTTCGACACCAGCCTGTGTTGCAATTGGGTTGGCCGATGCAACCATACCGCCACTATTCCAGTTTTTTGCAGGCGAAGCCTCAAATTTGCGGGTATTTGTATTGGTGGCAGGCAAGGTTTGGCAAGCCACAAGCGATAGGCATGAAACAAGTGATATTATACGGCGCATATTATTCTCCCGAGGCATAAGCTAATGCGCATATGACAATCGGGCAATATCTTTTTATGCTTTTTACCATTTTAAACCGCTATGCCTGCATTAAATATGCAATTGACGGTTTAATGGTCGGATTAGGAGTTTTCTTCGAGATGCCGTCGCGCTTCACCTTGTGAAATCACAAACACCATTATAATCCCGAAAAGCCCCATTACCATCGTATAAAGGAAGAATGCGCCATATCCTGCGGCAAGTGCCTGTGCGGTTACGCCCATTTTTGCCGCCGCCACCTCAAACGAGCCTTTACCAAGATGGGTGAATTGCGGGGTTAATTTCGCCATCAAGCCGCTGTGCGAAGAATGTGCCAAGCCTTCAACAATGCGCCCTGATAGTGCCATGATAATCTTACCTGGCAGGGCATAAAGTGATGAGAACATCGCATATTGCATCGCCGTAAAGCCTTCATGCGTAAGGCGCGACATATAAACGATGAAAACTGTACCCGCAAATGAGGCCGAAATATTATCAATACCAATTGCCGCCCATAATGATGGTTGAATCCCCATATTGGCAAAGAATGGAATATTCAGGTTGCCAAAATAGCAAATTGCCAAAAAGCCAATATGTGAAAGCGGTTGTGAAAATGCCCCGAATATTAGGCATTTGAAGATGCCAAATCGCATAATGCCCCAACCGGCAAGCCCTGCACCAAGCGCATTAACAATCACGCCAAAAATCTTTTGCGCATTGGCAATTTCCGCCTTGGTATAGCCGGCATCAAGATACATCGCACCAGTGATGTTAAGCAGGAATTCTGATAGGCGATAAACACACATAAACACCAAAATCAAGGTTGCCGCATTACCAAAACGTTTGAAATAATCGGCAATTGGTTCACCAAATGCGGATTTGAAATAGGCTGATGCCTTGGTTTTTAAATTTGGAAGTGGTTGGGCAATTAGATAGATAAAGAAAAGCCCTGTTGCCGCAAATGCCACCTGTTGCCAAACCCCAAATGGTTTTGCCTCAAGCGATTTTTGCAATGCCTCAAGCCCGCCATAAAATTCACCTAAAAACCATGCAACTGGTTCGGCGCGCCCACCAAGACCCGCCGCCAAAAAGCATGCCGCCAGCACCAAAAGCAAAAGGCGACCACCCCATTCCAACGCCTCAATCGCAGGGTTCTGAATGGTATCATCAGGTGCGCGCCAACGTGGCGCGGGCGCAACCTTTTCACGGTCGGCAACCAATGTTGCGATGATGGGAACAATCATGCAAACACCCATTGTGGCATAGGCAATGCCCCAGCCCAGATGTTGATAAACATTGCCGTTAAAATATTGGGCAATATATAAAGGAATCGCACCCGTAACTACAAAAGCAATACGATAACCCCATTGATACATTGCGGTTAAAATGCCCAATTTATCGTTATTTTCTGCAACCTCAATCCGCCATGCGTCAACCGCAATGTCATGGGTCGCACCAGTAAAGGCAAGAAAGCCAGTTAATGTCGCAAAAAGTGCAAATTGAGAGCCGGGGTCAAGGGTTGATAAAATTATCAAAAACGCCATTGCCAAAGTTTGCGTCAATAGAATCCAAGAACGACGACGACCAAGCCATTTATCAAGTACAGGCAGGGCAATCCTATCAACCAATGGCGCCCACAAAAACTTAAAGGCATAAGAAAGTGTCGCAAGACCCAAAAGCGAAATAATGGTCAAAGAAACGCCGGCATCACGCATCCAAGTTCCCATTGTAAAGCTAGTTCCGGCAAGCAAATTCGGCATCCCTGCCGAAAATCCTAAACCAAACATAACTAATGAAGAACGCTCAAAAAATGCTTTAATATCGGTTTTCTTTTTTTCTTCTATTTTTGCTTCAGCCATCAAATGCCCCAAATAAAACCTCGTTAAGATTGGCGACTTTATTATGTTTGTGCGGCAAAGCAATATTTGTATTGTAAAAAATAACTGTCATTAAATTGAAAAATGCCCAGATTGCTATTGAAAACCCCTTGCCTTTGGGGCTAAAAGCCAACGCCAAAGCACTATTTTGCATTTGGTATAAATATTAATTTCGCATGAGAAAACGGAATCTAAATTATGGCAAATGTTGTGGTCGTGGGCGCGACATTATCTAATTCACGGCCAGTTCCTTTCGGGAACGCCTCCATATGGGGTTTCGCACCCACTTTTGATGGGCTTTTTTCCAAACTTCATCTTTCTTCTATTCTTGGGGATATTTAAATGGCAAATGTTGTAGTTGTGGGTGCTCAGTGGGGCGATGAAGGTAAAGGCAAGATTGTTGACTGGTTGTCCGATCGTGCTGATTTGGTTGTCCGCTTTCAAGGTGGTCACAATGCTGGTCACACCTTGGTTGTTGGTAATAATGTTTATAAATTGTCGCTTTTGCCATCTGGTGTGGTGCAGGGCAAATTATCATTAATTGGTAATGGCGTTGTGGTTGATCCCAATGCATTGCTTGCGGAAATTGAACGTATTTCTAATCAGGGCGTTAAAATTGACCCAACCACTTTGGGCCTTGCCGAAAATGCGGCATTGATTTTGCCAATCCATCAGGATTTAGACGCCGCCCGCGAAAGCGAGGCCGGTAAAAACAAAATCGGCACAACTGGTCGCGGCATTGGCCCTGCTTATGAAGATAAGGTTGGGCGTCGTGCAATTCGCGTTGCCGATTTATTTGACGAGGCATCATTAAAATCAAAAATCGAACGCTTAATGGCGCATCACCGTGCATTACGTGCGGGGCTTGATTTACCGCCAATTGATGGTGATAAATTATTTGCCGATTTAATGGCGCTTGCCCCAAAATTATTGCCTTATGTTCGCCCGGTTTGGCGCGATCTTGAACAGGCACGCAAAGATAATAAAAAAGTTTTATTTGAAGGCGCACAAGGGATTTTGCTTGATGTTGATCACGGCACATACCCATATGTAACTTCATCCTCAACTGTTGCCGGTCAGGCGGCATCAGGTTCGGGAACTGGCCCTGGCAATCTTGATTATGTTCTTGGCATTGTAAAGGCCTATACAACCCGCGTTGGCGAAGGCCCATTCCCAACCGAACTATTCGACGATGTTGGCAAAGGCATTGGCGAACGTGGTCGCGAATTTGGCACGGTTACTGGTCGTGCGCGTCGTTGTGGTTGGTTTGATGCTATATTGGTGCATCAGGCATGTTGCGTTGGCGGTATTACTGGCCTTGCATTAACTAAATTAGACGTGCTTGACGGCGTTGAAACCATCAATATCTGTGTTGGTTATAAATTGGGTGACAAGGTTCTTGATTATTACCCATCAAATCTTTACGCACAAGCAAATGTTGAGCCGATTTATGAAACTGTCGAAGGCTGGAGCGAGACTACATTTGGTGCGCGTTCATGGAAAGACCTTCCTGCGAATGCAATTAAATATATCCGCCGTATTGAGGAATTGGTTGGCCGCCCAATCGCACTTGTATCAACTTCACCGGAGCGTGAAGATACAATCCTTGTAACCGACCCATTTGCAAAATAATAATATGACCGAAAATCCTGAAGCCGAAGAAATTGATGATGGAATGCGCACAATTTCCGATGAGGAATGGGATAATCCCAAGCCTTTGGAGGGTAAGGCACTGCAAACCCATCAAGAAAACGTGATGAATGTGCGCAAGCTTGTAATTTCGTTTGCGATATTCAAAATTGGGTTTCTTGTTCTTGTTGCCGCCATTCTTTGGAAATTTTTTGGGCACGGTGCGCATCATTAAGCGCGCAATATTAAAACGCGTTTTTGATATGTTTGGGTAACTTCCACGGCGCACAGGCAATTACGTCATAGCGCCAGTGTTTTTGCCCCGCCCATTTACGTGATTTGCAAAAACCAATTGCCGCATTTTTAATACGTTCCATTTGTTTATGACTAATGGAAAATTGGGCGCCTTCGGTGGCTTTGCGTAATTTTACTTCAACAAAGACCAATTCCTTGCCGCGCAAGGCGATAATATCAATTTCGCCGTGATTGTTACGATAGCGGGTTTTTAAAATTAGATAGAATTTGAAGGTCAAAAGCAAAATCGCGGCAAATTCGGCAAGCCGTCCATAAAATTCTGATTTTTGCCGTCTTTCAATCATTTTAGTTTAAGTGCCATTTCATAAATATCACGCGATTTATGACCAGTTATTTCGGCGATTTCTTTGGAAAGTGCTTTTAATGGCATATTTTCAAGCCGCTCTTTAATCATGGTTTCAATATCATTTTGGGCAAAGCTTTGTTCGCTTTCATCACGCGCAATTATGATAACAATTTCACCACGTGGCGCACCATTTTCATTGTAATATTCAATCAGATTTTGAACATTTCCACGTCGCTTTTCTTCATATAATTTAGTAAGCTCTCGGGCGACGGCAATTTTGCGATTACCCAAAACCATTTCTAAATCTTTTAAACATTCCAAAAGCCGTGGGCCGGTTTCAAAAAAGGCAATGGCGGTTTTTAATATTTTAAATTCACCAAAGAATTTTTGCCGTGCCCCACTTTTATTGGGTGCAAAGCCCATGAATGAAAATTGTTTTATATCAAAACCCGATGCCACAAGTGCGGTTAAAACGCTTGATGCGCCAGGGATTGCGAAAACTTCTTGCCCATTTTCGATAATTAAATCGGCAACCCTTTGCCCCGGGTCAGAAATGCTTGGCGTTCCGGCATCGGAAACCATAACAACAATTTTACCATCCTCGATTGCCGCCAGTGCGATCTTTGCGGCATTTAATGCCACTTCTTCATCGGCGCGGATAATTTTTTGTTTAATGCCAAATTGCGAAAATAATTTCGCCGTCACACGCGTGTCTTCGGCAAGTACTAAATCGCATTGTTTTAATATTTCCACTGCACGATAAGTAATATCGCCAAGATTTCCAATTGGCGTTGCCACAAGATAAAGTGCGGGAATATATTGGGATGTGCTTTTTAGATTTGTATTAATTTGCATTTTTCTAAATTCGGGCTTATCGATTTGTGTTTTTTATTTTATAGAATGTTTTATAACAATTCCAAGCCCATATTATTTGGGTAATAAAAATAACAAAAGCTGGTTGTGTTTTGGCTTAAACAAAAGAGGATTAAATGCCCAAATTTGATAAACGAACCCTTTTATTGGGCGGTTTCGCCGTTTTACTTAGTGCATGTACGACCCCAGGTGAAAATGTTGGTACAAATGTTCAAACTGGGAATACTGGTTCAAAATATTATGTTGCACGTGGCACACCGTTTACGCCGGCAAATAAAAAAGGTCAAAAATTGGTGCGTATTGCATTGCTTGCGCCATTTAATTCCCAAAATTCTGCAATTCGGGCCGAAGCAGATACTTTAAAGGCCGCTGCTGACCTCGCTATAAGTGAAAATGGTGATGGCTCGACAATTCTTATGCCAATTGATTCTGGCGACACGCCAAGTTCCGCTGAAATTGGTGTAAAACATGCAATTTCAAGCGGCGCTGATTTCATTATGGGGCCATTATTTTCAAGTGGGGTTAGTGCGGTTGCGCCATATGCCCGCGCCAATAATGCAATGATGTTTTCTTTTTCAACCGATACCCAAGATGCAGGGCGCGGCCTGTTTGTGGTTTCCTTTTTGCCAGAAGATGAGGCAAAACGCATTGTAACCTATGCTGGAAAACACGGCGTGAAAAAGCTTGTATTGCTGGTTCCGCAAAGTAAATATGGTGAGAAGATTGAATTGGCGGCAACCAAGGCCGCCGCCCGTAGTGGTATTAAAATCCTTGGCACTGCGCGTTATGATTCAACCCAAAATGCCAGCGTGAATGGTGAAAATGCCGCCAAAATTGCCGCGCGTTATATTGCCGGATCAAATCGTGATGAGGTTGCAATTTTAATTCCTGAACGTGGTAATATGCTACGTTATTTGGCAAAAGTTTTAAGCGTGAATGGGGCATCAATGTCCAAAACCCGTTACCTTGGCACGGGTTTATGGAATGATGACAGTGTTTTGCAAGACTCACGTCTATTAGGTGGTTGGTTTGTTGCCCCCGACAATAGCGGTCGTAGTGATTTTGAAACGCGGTTACAGGTTAAAAAGGGTAAAAGCGCAACCCGACTTGCCGGAATGGGTTATGACACTGCGGCACTTATTGCACGTCTTGTGAAACAGGGTGATAAGTCTGCAATCACCAGTCGCAGCCTTGAAAATGCGGATGGTTTTGACGGTGTTGACGGTCGTTTCCGTTTTGACGACGGGGTTATTGAACGCGGTATGAGCGTTATGGAAGTTTCGCCAAATGGCGCAAAAACATTAGAAGGTTCACAGAAAAAATTCTAAATTGGAATAATCATGAGTAAAGACGAAAAACTCCCCAATGATGCCCCACCTGCATGGATCGAAGCGGTGGGGGAGACAAAATCGGCGAAAGCAAATGCCGCTGGTTGTCCGGTTCATAATGTTGAAAATGATGAAAAGATTATAAAAGCCTATTCCCTTGGCTATGACCCAACGCCGTCACGTCCTGCACCGGCGCAACGCCCATTTATGGACGAAACTTCAAGCCGCTTTGCATATCGTTGTTTACCACTTAATATCGCCAACCAATATGGTTGGGAGCTTTTAAGCCCGTGTACATTTGATGTGCAGTGGAATGGTGGCTCATCGCCAGAAGATTTGGTGATTACAATTCTTGAAGAGGGATGGCCGCAACCAGCAAGTCACTTTGGTCATGCGGTTATGACATACCACATTGCCCAGCTTTTCAGAACCCCGCCTGGGATTCAGTTAATGGTTACAGGGCCATTAAACCGCCCTAAAGATGGTATTTATGCCATGAGTGGGATTATTGAAACCGATTGGTCACCTTATACATTCACTATGAATTGGGTGGTAACCCGCCCATTCTTTCCAATCCGTTTTGAAAAGGGTGAACCATTTGCCCATATTATGCCCGTGAATTTGGCGCAGATTGAGCAGTTCAAGCCAGAATCATTGCCAATGGCTTCTGACCCTGAATTGAAACAAAAATTTGAAATGTTCCGCAATAGCCGCAATAATTTCAATGCCGAATTATACGACCCTGAATCCGAGGCATCAAAAGAAAGATGGCAAAAGGCATATTTCCGTGGCAATGCCCCTGATGGTTGTCCGGTTAATGCAACAGGTCTTGATCATTGGACGAAACTGGACGTTAAACCATTTCCTGATGGCAAGGGCAAAAAGAAATAATTAGATATTTTTCTTATAAACCATAAAATCAGTATCTTCGGCAACCTTATTATAAAGTGCTTGTGCGGTTTTATTGGTTTTATGGGTTTGCCAGTAAACGTGTCGGCAATTGGTTTCTTTGGCATATTGGGCAACTCTTTCGATTAATGCCCGCCCGATGCCTTTGCCGCGTGCCGCTTGTGCGGTGAATAAATCTTCAAGATAGCAAACATTTTTATCTGACCATGTGTTATCATGGATAATATAATGCACCAAACCCAAAGGCACACCATCTTCAAAGGCAAGAAAACCACCCATTTGCCCATAGTTTTTGTCACAAATACGGTCAAAAACATTGCGCGTTATTTCATCGCTTAAAGTGGTTTCATAAAAAACTAAATAACCATCCCAAAGCGGTAGCCAATCATTAAAATGCGCCGCTTCAATTGCCACAATTTCCATTATTTTCCCCGTTTTTTGATATTTTGGCATTATGGGGTTTTAGTCAAGTTATAAATTTCATTATGCAAAATTTTTAACAATACTTACGATTTTGTCATTTTCTGAATATTGCAATTGCAAAGTATTTTTAAATTCTCTAAGTGTTACATTATAACATAACAAATTGAGAGAGTTTTATAATGTTTCTTTACGTCCCTCCCGAGCCTATTGAGGCTGCGCCAGAAGTTGTTGTCGTAACCGCATCATCCGTAAGCAAGAACAAAGATGCAATTAACCAAGGTGTTGTCATCATTACGCGCGATCACGCGCTTTTGCATTCAATGGGTGGCGGTATTGGTGAATCCTTACAAGGTCATGCAGGGATTCGTTCAAGCTTTTTTGGGCCAAACGCATCGCGCCCAATTATTCGTGGTTTAGGTGAAGACAGAATTCGTCTTTTATCCAATAGCCTTGTCGGTATTGATGCCTCTACGGTTTCCCCTGACCATGCCCCTGCGGTTGATGGCCTAGCAGCACAACAGATTGAGGTTTTAAAAGGTGCGGCCGCATTGCGTTATGGTTCAAATGCAATTGGCGGCGTTGTAAACGTTATTGATGGTCGCCTTCCAACAACTTTGCCTAGCAAGCCATTGAATGCCGAAATTTTTGCAGGGTTTTCAAGTGTGAATGATGGCAAAGTGGCATCTGGCAATGTTTCATATAATGTTGGGAATTTTGTTTTCCGTCTTGATGCTCTTACACGTCAGACAGAAAATTATAGAATCCCAGGCTTCACTGAAACCACCCGCCAACGCGCAATAGATGGTAATGATACACGCGATAAAGTTCCAAATTCATATGGTGATTTAAATGAATATGGTGCGGGTATTGGTTATGTTGGTGACAAGGCGCATGTTGCGATTGCCTATAAAACCACTGATTCCAATTATGGCATTCCCAATGATGTGACACATATTGAGCTAAATCAGGATCGATACGACCTACAAGGCGGATTTAATTTTGATGGCTTTATCGAAAGCGTTAATTACGCCGCATCATACGGAAAATATCAGCATTCGGAAATCGAAGATGGACAGATTAACACCACATTCAAATCCAGTGGTTATGACAGCCGCATTGAGGCTCGTCACAAAAAATTAGGCGATTGGGAAGGTGTCTGGGGTGTTGAATATACCGACAAAGACTTTTCGGCATTATCACCAAGCGGTGAACAAGCATACATTCTTCCAGTAACTATTAAATCTGGCGGTGTGTTCGCAATTGAACGTTATGAAAATGCGCTATGGGGAACTGAATTTGGGGTTCGTTATGAAAACCACAAATATGATGGTGAAGCCGGCAACCGTGAATTTAACGGCACATCATATTCCGCAAGTGGCTTTATCAAGCCAATGGATGGTTTACGTTTCATCCTAACCTATGCCAAAACTGAACGCGCCCCAACCGAGGTTGAATTATTTGCCAATGGTGGTCATGATGCGACCCAAACCTATGATGAAGGTAATCCAAACCTAAAACTCGAAACCGCAAATTCACTTGAATTAGCAATGAATTATAAGCATTCGGGCGGTAATGTTGAAATCAACTTCTGGGATGCGAATTTTGATAATTTTATCAATTTTGTGCCGACTGATCGCACCCAAGATGGCCTTCCAGTTTATGTAATCACCCAAAGAAATGCTGATTTACGTGGTTTTGAAATTCAGGTTTCGCAAAATCTGGGTGATTTAAATGGCTATTATTTCAAAGGTGATCTTGGCATCGATTATGTTCGTGGGCGTTATGAAGACGGCAATATTGCCAAAATTCCGCCAATGAGTGCAAATTTGGGTCTTGAAATGTCAAAATCATTTGTTTCAACCCGTCTTGAACTCGAACATATCGCAAAACAAGAAAAGATTGCCGAATTTGAAACTCCAACCAATGGCGCAAATGTTGTGAATCTCGCCTTCACAATCAGCCCGCCAAAATTTGATGATAAATTGCAAATCGTCTTGAAGGGTGACAATCTTACCAATCAAGATGTGCGTGAACATACTTCATCATTAAAAGAGTTTTTGCCACGCCCTGGCCGCAATATCAGCCTGTCTATGCATTATCGCTATTAATTTTTGAAAACATACTAGCAAAAGCCCGCCGCAAGCGGGCTTTTTTTGTGGAAATTTGTGCGCATTTCCCTTTTAATAGTATAGAAATGAGACATATTAAAAAATTCAAAGCAGTAGGAATTTGATTTTTTTCTTGAAATGCTGCACCTGCGAATTAAAATGATACTAAAAGGGGGGAATGTAATGAAGATTGCGATTCTCAAAGAAATAAGAGATGGGGAAACCCGTGTTGCCGCATCGGTTGAAAGTGTTAAAAAGCTGACCGCATTGGGGCATGAAATTATTATTGAAAAAGATGCGGGCATTGGCGCAAGCATTAATGATGCCGATTATGAGGCGGTGGGCGCAAAAATTGCGGCAAAACCTGTCGATGTCTTAAAGGGTGCGGAGCTTTTGTTAAAAGTTCGCCGCCCAACCGAAGACGAATTAAAAATTATTCCCAAAGGTGCGGGTGTGGTCGCATTCTTTAACCCACATGGCGATAAGGCGCTTATCGAAGCCTGTGCCAAGGCGGGGGTTATTGCTTTTTCAACCGAATTTACGCCGCGTATTACCCGCGCCCAATCGATGGATGCGCTATCATCACAGGCAAACCTTGCGGGTTATCGCACTGTTATAGAGGCCGCAGAACTTTATGGGCGCTCTTTCCCGATGATGATGACCGCTGCGGGTACTGTTGCGGCGGCGAAATGCTTTGTTATGGGGGCGGGCGTGGCCGGTCTTCAGGCGATTGCAACCGCGCGCCGCCTTGGTGCAATTGTAACTGCAACCGATGTTCGCCCGGCGGCAAAGGAGCAGGTTGGTTCATTGGGCGCAAAATTCATCGCCGTTGAGGATGATGAATTTAAAGCGGCCGAAACCGCCGCAGGTTATGCAAAACCAATGTCGGCAGAATATCAGGCAAAACAGGCCGAACTTGTAAAAGAACATATCGCTAAACAAGATATTGTTATTACCACGGCTTTAATCCCTGGTCGTCCTGCACCGGTACTTGTTACCGAAGAGATGGTGGCGGGTATGAAAACCGGATCCATAATTATTGACATGGCAGTAGAGGCCGGTGGCAATTGCCCGCTTTCAAAAAAAGATGAAGTGGTAATTACCAAAAATGGCGTAAAAATCGCGGGCTTTAGCAATCTTCCAGGGCGTTTGGCGGCGGATTCATCAAATCTTTATGCCAAAAACCTGCTTAATTTAATGCCGCTTTTGACCGCAAAAGAAGGCAATGCCTTTGCCCCTGATTATGATGATGAAGTCATAAAGGGAATGTTATTAACAAAAGATGGGGCAATTGTTCACCCCGCGCTAAATTCATAAAGGGAGGGTGATTATGGAAATGGTTGACCCGATTGTTTTTCGTCTTGCGATTTTCGTTTTGGCGATTTTTGTTGGTTATTATGTGGTGTGGTCGGTAACGCCTGCGCTGCATACACCGTTAATGGCGGTGACAAATGCGATTTCATCCGTTGTTGTGGTTGGTGCCTTGGTTGCCGCCACCGCGACCCTGCATAATGGCAGTGTGGACGGCAATACATGGCTTTCACGCGGTATGGGCGGCATTGCTGTTGCCTTGGCGATGGTTAATATTTTCGGTGGCTTTTTGGTAACCGAACGTATGTTGTCGATGTATAAGAAAAAAGACAAGCCAGCAAGTAAAGAAGGGGCAAAATAATGAACGCTTCTATTGCCTCTCTTTTATACCTTGTGTCGGGCGTATTGTTTATTCTTGCGCTGCGTGGTCTTTCAAGCCCTGCTACTTCACGTCAGGGGAATTTTTTCGGCATTATTGGTATGGTGATTGCAATTATCACCACGCTTTTGATGGTGAAACTTGATGGTATAAACCTTTTGATTATTGCGGTCGCCACACTGATTGGTGGTGGCATTGGTGCACTTCTTGCGCGCCGTATCGCGATGACATCAATGCCGCAATTGGTTGCGGCCTTTCACTCACTTGTTGGTTTGGCGGCGGTTTTAATCGCCGGTGCAGCCATCTATTCACCAGAGGCATTTCACATTGCGGTTGCGGGTGGTATCAAAACCGCATCTTGCATTGAAACCGGTCTTGGGGTTGCGATTGGTGCGATTACCTTTACGGGTTCTTTGATTGCCTTTGCCAAATTGAATGGAAATATGTCGGGTGCACCGATTTTATTGCCAATGCGCCATCTTTTAAACATTGCGATTTTGGTTGCTATTATAGCACTTATTGGCGTTATGATTGCCACACATGGCGATGCAAAATGGGCGTTTTGGGGCATTGTTGGCTTGTCACTATTACTTGGTGTGACACTTATTATCCCCATTGGTGGCGCGGACATGCCGGTTGTGGTTTCAATGCTTAATTCCTATTCGGGATGGGCGGCGGCGGCACTTGGTTTCACGCTTGAAAATAATGCGCTTATCATTACTGGTGCTTTGGTGGGTTCATCGGGTGCAATCCTTTCATATATTATGTGCAAAGCCATGAACCGCAGCTTTATTTCAGTTATCCTTGGCGGTTTTGGCGCAACGGATAGCGGCCCAGCAGCAGCGGGCGCGGTTGAGGCACGACCAGTAAAACAAGGCTCTGCCGAAGATGCGGCATTCATCATGAAAAACGCATCAAAAGTTATCATCGTTCCTGGCTATGGTATGGCGGTGGCACAGGCGCAACACGCGCTAAAAGAAATGGCTGACAAGCTTAAGGAAGAAGGCGTTGATGTATCTTATGCCATTCACCCGGTTGCGGGTCGTATGCCGGGGCATATGAACGTCCTTTTGGCTGAGGCACAAGTTCCATATGATGAGGTCTTTGAATTAGAAGACATCAATAGCGAATTTGGGCAGGCCGATGTGGCGTTCGTGATTGGTGCCAATGACGTTACCAACCCTGCGGCAAAAACCGACCCAACATCACCAATTTTTGGTATGCCAATTTTGGACGTTGAAAAAGCCAAAACCGTGCTTTTCATTAAACGTGGTATGAGCGCGGGTTATGCCGGTGTTGAAAACGAACTATTCTTTAGACCAAACACCATGATGCTCTTTGGCGATGCGAAGAAGGTGACTGAAAGTATTGTGAAATCATTATAAAAGCATCGCGGGAGCGAGAGCGACCCTTTAGCCCACGCGGAGGCCTTTAGCCGTGAGCGATAAGATGTCGATGCGAAGAAGGTGACTGAAAGTATAGTGAAATCGCTTTAGGTCGCCACCCTCGCGGCTGCGCTGCTCACTCAGTGACCTAATTCATACAGAAAAAGCAAAGAGGCGGCTCTTCGCTTTTTTCTTAAATATTACAAATATCCCCAAACCATGTTTGGGATATTTTAAATTTGATCTCTATACATGGCAAAAAACAAAAAAACCCGCGCAGTTGTTGCGCGGGTTTTTTATTTTGAAATGAAATAAATCTATGCGGCTCTTATATTTGATAAGAATCGGCTAACCTCATTTTGTAATGCCTCAGCCTGCATAGAAAGACCATCAGAGGCACTTTGCAATTGGGTTGCGGCTTCGCCGGTTTGTTCGGCAGCGCTGGCAACATCGACAATGTTTCGTGAAACTTCATCGGTGCCTTGTGATGCTTGGCTTACGGCCTCTACAATTTCTCTGGTTGCAGAGGATTGTTGTGTAATTGCCGAAGCGATTGAATTGTTAGATTCGCTAACCTGTTGAATGATATCAGTAATAGATCTAATCGCTTTTGCAGCATCTTCGGTGGCTCGTTGGATTTGATTTACTTTTTCCGAAATGTCTTCGGTTGCTTTACCAGTTTGTGATGCCAATTCTTTAACTTCAGAGGCAACAACAGCAAAACCTTTACCTGCTTCACCAGCACGCGCCGATTCAATAGTCGCATTAAGTGCCAATAGATTGGTTTGTGCCGCAAGGTCAGAGATTAGGTAAACCACGCTTGAAATGCTTTCAGCATTGGCATTCAACTCATTCACAACGCGAACCGCATCCTCGGCTTGCTCAACGGCATTTGCCGCAATCTGTGTCGAAGTTTCAACTTGGCGCGCAATTTCGTCAACTGATGCCCCAAGCTCTTCTGCGGATGCGGCAACCGATGTAACATTGGTTCCAGCTTCCTCGGCGGCGGCGGCAACAGTATTTGATTGCGCCGAAGTTTCTTGGGCCGTAGAGGTTAATTGGGTTGCTGATGCCTGCATTTCGGTTGCGGCAGAAGAAACAATTGCAACAATACCGCCAACCGATTGTTCAAAACTATCTGCAAGAGCATGCATTTGTTTTTTACGCTCTTGTTCGGCAATAATTTTTTGTTCTTCTGCATTTTTGCGAAGATCCTCAGTTTCCATAAGGCCGATGCGGAATGATTCTGTGGCGCGCGCCACTTGACCAATTTCATCTTTGCGGTCTTGTTCATTAATTGTAATATTGAATTGCCCATGAGACATTGAATCCATTATTTCAATCAATTTTTTAAGCGGGTTGGAAATTGTTTTCATGGTTAGGGTAAATGCAACGATAATTGTTGCTACACTGCCAATAATAACTGCTAAAATAGAAACTAAGCGGGCAAAATTGGCATCTTTACCAAGCTTAATTTTGTCATTTTTAAAATCATCAAGAATTTTATTATTCTCATCCACCATATGTTGGCGAACTGAATCAATTGCTGGTTGACACTTATTATCATATTCATCAAGTGCCCGTTGTGCATCGGTTGGGTCTGTTGATTTGCCATATTCGATAACCTTATCGCAACCATTGCTAATTTTCAATTTAGCTTCATTTGATAGTGATTTATAAATATCAGCATGTACAGGGTCATTAGAGGCAGCAAGTTCCAATTGTTTATTAACATTATCACTTGCTTCGTTGGCATCTTTTTCTCGCGCCGTAATTTTTTCTGGTGTTGTTGAAAGCGCCATGCGTAACATATTGGTTGAATATTCCGCCAAGGCTCTGCTTGATCTCACAGTATTTGCAACCGAAATTTCGCGCTGTAAAGCATCAGAATATGTAGCGTTAATTTTTTCTAATTGAAATGTTGCAAAAAAAGTTGATGCAAGGCTTACTAAACCTAGTGCAACCAACAAGCTTGTTATTTTAATAAAAATAGGCCAATTTCTAAAATTCATTTTTGTCCCCTGCCGCGACAATATTGTGCCCATAATATGCGTATAAAATACACGCTTTAAAAAATTACGAACCAATGCAAATTAGCCTAAGTTTATTTGGTAAATTGAGAGTTAAGCAAATTATATAATTTAAAAAAGAAATTTGAAAATATTGTTTTTTTCTAATTATTAACCCTAAAATTCGCTAGTAATCCTTTATAATAAGACGTTATTATACTTTATGGTAACAAGTGCAAAAAAAGGGGTCTAATTTATTAGAAATTCTACTTGTTCGGGGTGATCAAGCCAGATTGATGGGCCATGTGCCGGAAGGTTGCGACCTTTTTTACTGGTTCTTGCGGCTTGAGGGCCATTGATTCGCCCCCGCACCCTTATCTGTAGCCCTTTGAAATCATCTAAATTATTGTCACCCCATAGGTTCCAAGAATGTTTTGGAATTATGGCGCAAACATCCTGAATTTCATTCTCCCCAAAACAGAGTTTGATAAGGGTTTCGGTGTGAATGACGTTTTCAATTTTTCCCTCAACTAATTGAAAACTACCTTCGCTTCCGCTTAGGGCTTCTGGTGTGGCAAAGCGTGCCTGAAACATTGGGTCGGCCCAAACCCCGCGCCCATTGCGCCGTGCTTCCCGTTCGGCAAGCCAAAAATCCTGAATGTGGCTGCGATTATCAATATAGGTGTGGACGCGCGCCATCCCGCTTTTTAATAATTCACCCTGAACCCATATATTATCATTAATGTAAGCTTGGGCCAGGGCGCGCCCCATTTTATCACGGTGCAAACCGCCATATTTTAATCTAACCTTTTTGCCTTGAATAAGATTTGCCAAAAAATCACGGGATTTTTGCGAAATTGGCACATCATCACGTAATCTTGGTGCTTCGATTTGTGCAAGCCGCACCACAAGACCGTTTTCAAGCGTAAAACTATCGCCACCGATAATTTCTTTTACAATTCCAGTTTCGCCATCTTCCCAAAATGGTGATGCCGCCATTAATGGCAAACATAAACCAATTAAGACGGCACGGCGATTAATCATTGTGAATTATAAATCCGCCTTGAATGGTGTGAAATTTGTGCCTTCATCATAAACATCCAATCCTTCGACAGCTTTTAGGCGGTTTACAACAAAATAGGTAAGGGGGGTTAATAGCGCCTCCCACATAACTTTTAAAAACCAATTGGTTATCATAACTTGGACAACTGCTTCATTGCTCCAACCGCTTGCACCCAAAAATGCCAAAGGATAGAAAATCAGACTATCAACGGCTTGTCCAAAAACGGTTGAGCCAATTGTGCGTGTCCATAATGCACGACCTTTTGTAAAAATCTTCATTCTTGCAAGAACAAAGCTATTCACAAATTCACCGGCCCAAAATGCGGCAATAGAGGCAAAGACGATGCGCGGCACTTGGCCAAAAACCGCATCATATGCCGCTTGTCCATTCCAAGATGCGGCGGGCGGCAACGCCACCACCACAAACGACATGATTGCCATGAAAACAAGTGCCACAAACCCCGCCCAAATTGTGCGTCGTGCATGGGCATAGCCATAAACTTCGGTCAAGACGTCACCAATAATATATGAAAGCGGGAAAAACATTATTCCCGCCCCAAATATCCACTTACCAATGATGGGCAATTCAATTACCGCCAATTTGCCTGCGCCAATAACATTGGAAAGCACAAGAATAACAACAAAGGCCGTCATTATGAAATCATAATATTTCATTGGCTTGTCGTGTAACGAATTGGCCGTGATTTTGTGAATATCGCTATTGTTTTTGTGTATCATTGCCCTGCTCGTTAATTATAAGATTATATTTTCCGAATTGATTATCGGTTGATGAGGTAACGCGCACCAAAACCTTGCCATTTATTGGTGAAACATAATCAAGATTATTATCTTTTGTGCCTTGAACAACTGGCGGTGAAATTGGTGTGTTATCCCCGCTTTGTGTAAACTTTGCATCCTGAATATCAAATGGTCGCGCCATTATATTGGCAAAAAAACCATCACTTTTTAATGATAATTTATATTTGGTGTCTTTGGTTGCAGTAAAAATATAATCGGTAAATTTTACATCATCATCGCCATAAAGCGGTGATGAATTATTTAATTCACCTTTGATTTCTTGACCAATTGCTATTTCAATTGGCAGCGGCGGTTTTTGTGGCCCTGTTGTTGGGATAATATTCAAATAGAAATTATCTTCATGTGCGATATTGGTTGCCGATGCACGTATATAATATTCACCGTCTTTGGGTGCGGTAAACCGAATTTTGGCGTTATTGCCCTTGCCGCTATCCTCATCCTGGGCGAGGATATCTAATTTATCTGGGCTGCCGGTGCCAATTTCAAGATAGGTATCGGCAGAGATATATTGATATTCATCGGTGAAGACGGTTGCTTTATCACCTGCCTTAAGCATGATGCGATAGATTTCGTAAAGTGCGCCATTTTCATTGCGATAACCGCCATCTTTTAACCTTACAAGAACCTTATCGCCGATTTTGAGAGGTTTGCCGTTAAATGGTGTTGGTGCGCTGGTCATTTCTTTGATTGAAAATGTGTATTGCGCCACGTTTTTACCTTGATGTTCGGGAATGCCAGAATTGCTAAAAAGGCGAATATCAACCGATGTGTTGTTTTTGCTTTGGTATAAAAGTTTTGCACCCGTGCCACCCGCATTATCGTCATCGGATTGTTCTAGTTTAAATTCGCCAGACGCAGATTTTTTACCAAGCCAGATTGAAATATCGGTATCTTTGCTTTGGGCGGTAATCCAGTAATTTTTCCCGGCGTGTGGTGTGAAAATATAGTCTTTGGCAATCAATGGCCCGCGCCGTGATGGAATTAAATCAAGATTTTTATCAAATGTTGAATTGGTTTCATATCCCGCCCGAATATGTGGAATAATTTTGGGCGAATTTGCAGAGGTTGTGTTTACCAAAAGGCTATAATCAATTTTGCCTTGAATTGTAGGGTCAGCAATTGATATGTCTTTAATTGGATTATTGGATAGGTTTAAATAATATTTGCCATCTAATGGTGCTTTAAAGCGTGCAATTATGGCATCGCCATCACCCTTTGCATTGCCAATAAATCCCCAATTAAGATAATATGGGTCATGCCCCATGCGGTAAAATTTAATTTCAGGTATATCAGTTTTTGAGGCCGCATAAATTTCAATATTTTGATTGGCTTTTAAATCAATATAATAAGCGTCAATATTGCCCCAAAATGTTGCATCATATGAAATTTCATTGGGGTTTAGGCCATCATCGGCGCTTATGGCATTATTAATTTTTTCACCTATAACCAAAGGCTTTGCCACAAGTGGTTTTGGATCAATGACTTTATAATAAATTTTAAACTTGCCGATATCGCCAGCGTGCATACTACTGGCGCGAATCTGCAACGGCATATTTTCTTTGACATAGTAAATGGTTGCCACGCTATTTTCATCTATTTTATGCCCGGTTGCGCATTTGCTGCACCATTTGCCACCGTCAATTTTCCCGACCTCAAAGGCTGGTTTAAAGCCGTCACCAGTCATTTTGACAAGAATTTTTTGCCCCTGTTTGGCGCTAATGGGGAAATTTACATATAATGCACCATCTTCATCTGTGGTTTTGTTTGTTTTGGTTATTTCACCCTCAATTACTTGTCCGCCGCTTGTGGCTGGGCTTTGGGCAAGGGCAGGGTTTGCAAGCAAAGCAGTAAAACCAAGTGATAAACACAAAAAGTTTGAATAGTAATTTTTTGGCAAAATAACCCCACAAATTTACGGCAATATGATAATAATATCCGCAAAATATATTATTCACTTGAAAACATATTTGTCAAAACCTATCTTGCAAACATAGTGGGCAATTTTAAGGAAATATTATGAGCGATATTCAATCCCAAATCGACAATCTGGTAAAAACCACAGATGTAGTTTTGTTTATGAAAGGTGATGCCGACCAACCAATGTGCGGCTTCTCTGGTACTGTTGTAAGAATTTTGGATTTAGTTGGCGTGCCGTTTAAAGACGTGAACGTGCTTTTGAACGGTGATGTACGTGACGGCATTAAAGAATATTCAAACTGGCCAACCATTCCACAGCTTTATGTTAAAGGTGAATTTATTGGCGGTTGCGACATTGTTCGTGAAATGTATGAAAGCGGTGAGCTAAGCCAATTATTCAAGGATAAAGGCTTGGTTTAATCAGCCAAATTTTAAAATTCAAAAAACAAAGGGACGGTTGTGAATTTGCGCCGTCCCTTTGTTTTAATATTATTTAGTAGCTATTTTTTTATTCTTAAGATATTCTGATGCAAGCCCATATATCTTAACCTTGAATGGGCCGCCCCAAAAAACTTTGCCAAGACCGCGCAATGCTTTGTCATATGCCCATGCGCGTTTTTCATGACCAACAAGCCATAAAACAGCCGCCACAATGCCAAGCCCAATCGCCTGCACTGCACCAAATGCCATCCGATAAAGGCCGGTTAAATAGCGTGGATTATTTTTGTCAAAACATTGTGAAACTGTGTTGTGCCCATAAGCAAAGGCGCGCTTTGTGGTATATTTAAGATTGGCGCGCGATTTTGGAACATCTTCATAGACCCATGCGTCTTTTGCCCAACCAAATTTATAATTATTGGCAATTACATCGCGCCACAATAAATCGTCCTCGCCACCTGTTTCATTAGTGTCGATATTAAAAGGGGTTTCCCCATAAAGCACTTTTTGGCGATGCATTAGCGTATTGCCGCAGCCCCAAGGCTCATCGATTAATTGGGTTTCACCCTCAAATTTACGTGAGAAAAAATCGCTATAATAAGATATAGGCTTTGAACAACCCTCGTTAAATCTTGCTTCTATTGGTCCGAATATTACCTCGGCATCAAGTTTTTTTTGTGCCTCATAAAGTGCGTAAAGCCAATTTTCAAATGCTACTTCATCATCATCCAAAAATGCAACAAACTCACCATTTGCAAATTTCAAAGATGTGTTGCGGGCATTGGCAACACCAGGGCGCGGCTCAATTTGATAAATGAAATTTATATTTTTGCTTTCCGCTTCTTTGGCAAGTTTTTTTGCAACTTCATTTGCCGATGCATCTGCATCATTATCAATTAGAATTATTTCAAATTCAGGCGCATTTTTTTGCGCAAATAAAGACTGCACGGCAGCCTTTGCCCCATCTGGGCGATGAAAAGTAGGAATAATTACACTTATTACTGGCGTCATATATTTTCTTTTTTACGTATAATTTCGCATCTAATTTTAGTGCGCTTAATTTACATGTAACAATACTATAAAAGTTTTAACTAAAAACGAATAACGCCTGCTATTCATGGTAAATAACTTTATTAATGCTATAAAACGCAGTGATTTATACTTGCAATATTACAAAAGTTTAATCTTTTGCCCCGTATCTGCCACATTTTAGTCTTTTATGCACCATTTTGCGGGGGCATAAAGACATCATTGGTTCTCGGAGATTGCTGTTGCCCAGTTTCTCTATATAGCCCCCCAGCCCCAACCAAGGCGATGGCTTCTCTTTGAACCAGTAAAATTCTCCCAAAGTGCATACAAATTGCCCGTAAAGGCGACGCCCCTCTGGAAACAGAGGGGCTTTATTTTTCTATCACCATCGGTATTTGTGCCAAACTTAGCATTATCTTAAATGTTTTCTGCTTTACTTTTGTGAACTTTATAAAATAAATGTGGGTTATATGATGTTTAAAGGGCAGGCAAACAAAGCGTCGGTCGGCAATATTTTGCTTAAAAAAATCACAAAGAAAGACCGTGGTGCAACTGCGGTAGTTTTTGCATTGGTGGTTGGTGCTTTGTTACTTATTGTGGCCGCTGCAATCGAGCTTTTACGCATAAGCGAAGTTAAGTCGAGACTAGATTCAGTAACCGATGCCGCCGCACTCGCGGGAAAACGTGCGGAGATTGAGTCAACGGGAAGTCAGTCTGATCGCCGAACCATTGCTGAAAATGCGGCAAGGTCATCATTCGAAATCAATAAAAAGCAATTTGGCTCGGATGCTAATAATTTTGGAATTTCATTTTCTTGGGATGCGGACGATTCAATTCGCGTAAAAAGCAATACGGATGCCAAACTTGTATTTGGCGATATTTTTAGCCTTGGCGGAATTGTTGGCCTTGATCATTTCACTATAAAAAGTGTCTCTGTCGTGGGTGCGGGCGAAAACCAATTTGTTGAAATTGCCATGGTGCTAGATAACACCGGCTCTATGTTTTCAAAAGACAGTCGCCCCGAAACCCGCTTTACATTATTGCGCAATGCGGCAACTAATTTCGTTAATGGTGCATTTGATAAATCCTCAGCCAGTAGTAATATTAGGGTTTCTATCATTCCATGGGCAACAACGGTAAATATTAAAAGTGAGGCGCCGGCGGCAAATAATCCTGCGGCGGTATCTTTGGCAACGCCAGAAGATTTTGGTTCGCGCTCTTTGCCTGCTTCACCAATTGATAGAAGTGCCAATGTCAATCAATCTGCGGCACAATTGGCAAGTGATTTTGCACCTGTTGGATGGCGCGGCTGTGTTTCTGGTGATGGTGAAAGTTTGACGGCATCTGATGATCCAAAGTCATCCATGAAATGGGATGCGCTTTTGGTTCCATCGAATACCCATAAGAAAAACTATCAACAATCGAAAAACGCGCACCAAACATGTACTTACTGTCCACCTGGCGGCGGAGGTGGCGGTGGCGGTGGTGGTGGTGGCGGAAGCCCCCCTGACCCAGGTCTTGATGGATATTGGGTACCAAAAGATCAGCGTAACCGTGGCTATGCTAATTTTACAACGCCGATGAATCGTGGTGTTAAGAATGTTGGCTTTGGTTGTTATAATTATGCTTGTACGGTTGCGGTTTGTGATGCGTCAAAACCAATGCAAACCGGCACAAATTGCGACCAAAACACGATTAAATATTATGGTAGTGTTGGCCCATATCAGGCAGGTCGTCGTAATGCCTATATGTCAACTGCACAAGAATGCTTTAATAATGGCAGCCAGTGTCAAGCAACATTGCCAAAAGGCAATCACGTTGCGTGTGTTGCCGACCCAAATGAGATTGCATGGAATAATGGCGGTGGCGCATGGTGCGCATGGGTTCCTGCATCTGATTGGCGGCAGTTTGATATTACCGTTGGCCCAAATATGAATTGCCCAATGCCAATGCTTGGCTTGTCTGGCGATCGCGGTCAGGTGCTTGAGACCCTTAACCGCATGTCGCCAGTTGGCGGCGGTACGCATGCCGATGTTGGCCTGCGCTGGGGGCTTAGAACCTTGTCACCGCGTGCGGAATGGACGGGCTTCTTTAAAACCGATGCCGCAAATCCACCATCTGCCTTTGGGGTTGCCGGCGGTAAAAAAGTTATGGTTCTTATTACCGATGGTCAAAACGAGAGGGCAAATGACTTCCCTGGTTATTGGGGCTGTTCTGAAACTGGCTCTCCTGGTTGTTCGGGTGCGCCTGATACCGCAGAATTGAATACACGGATGCTAAATTGGTGTCAGTCTATCCGCGACACTTATAAGGTTGAAATTTATACTGTTGCGGTAAACGTAAGTAATGCCAGTGCAGTCAGCCTTTTGCAACAATGTTCAGGCGATGCGTCGCATTCATTCTCTGTGGACGCTTCGGAATTGAATAATGCCTTTAGTGCGATTTCAAAAAGTATCTTCGCGTTGCGGGTAAAAGAATAGATTTAAAATAATCTATGCAGGTTTGATAAAGCTGGCGATAAGTTTTTTAACGCCGGCTTTTTCAAATGCAATTTCAACCTTGTCACCATCAACCATACGAATACGACCATATCCGAATTTATCGTGGAAAATCCGCTGCCCAATTTCAAAATCATGGCTTCTGCCCTTGGTTTCAAAAACGGTACGCGGTTTTACGTCGATTGTGGGACGATATTTTTGCTCATGAACATAGGTTTGCGCGCGCATAAAGCCTGCACCACGCGTTCCTTGTTCATATGCGTCAAGATTTGATGAACCACCAAAGGCGGGGCGATTGAAATAGCCAGTATCCGAAACCGCCTCGACATGGTCTTCTGGTAATTCGTCAATAAAGCGCGATGGCAAAACCGATTGCCATTTGCCAAAAATTTGGCGGTTGGCAGCAAAAGAAATACGGCAAATTTCCCGCGCGCGGGTTATGCCAACATAGGCAAGGCGCCGCTCTTCTTCGAGGGATTTTAAACCACCCTCATTAATTGATTTTGGTGATGGAAAAACTTCTTCTTCCCATCCAGGTAAGAAAACCACATTCCATTCCAACCCCTTTGCGCCGTGCAATGTCATGATGTTTACCGCGTCACCATCGGATGAATTATCCATATCCATGACCAGTTCAATATGCTCAAGGAAGCTTTCAAGATTATCAAATTGCGCCATCGAGCGTACAAGTTCTTGCAAGTTTTCAAGGCGGGTTTGCGCCTGTGGGGTTTTATCCGCCTTTAACATATCAGTATAGCCGGATTCATCTAGGATAAGTTCCGCAAGCTCGACATGTGAGATTTCTTCACGCTTTTTACGCCAGATTTTCAAGCTTTCTGAAAAACGCAAAAGACCGTTTTTAGCAGGGCCTTTAAGAGCATCTTTTTCAAGCAGGGTTTCAACCATTAACCCCAATGAAACCCCATTTTCCCGTGCCGCAACCATGATTTTCTTTAATGATGTATCGCCAACCCCACGTTTTGGCTGATTAACCACGCGCTCATAGGCAAGATCATCATCGGGTGAGCGTATAAGGCGGAAATAGGCAATAGCATCACGAATTTCGGCACGTTCAAAAAAGCGCGGTCCGCCAATAACCTTATATGGCACACCAATCATCATAAAGCGATCTTCAAAAGCCCGCATTTGCCATGATGCCCGCACCAAAATCGACATGTCCTGATAATTTACGCCTTGCGCCCGCAGGCTTTCAATATCATCGGAAATAAGCCTTGCTTCGGCCTCACCATCCCAAACCCCGCGAACTTTTACGGTTTCGCCGTGCTCATCATCAGTCCAAAGGGTTTTACCAAGCCGTTCGGAATTGGTGGCAATAATTTTTGATGCCGCACCCAAAATATGGTGTGTCGAGCGGTAATTACGTTCAAGTCTTATAACCTTGGCATTGGGAAAATCTTTCTCAAAGCGCAGGATATTTTCAACCTCGGCACCGCGCCAGCCATAAATTGATTGATCATCATCGCCAACTACGCAAAGGTTTTTATGTGCCATTGCCAAAAGCCGTAGCCATAAATATTGCGCAATATTGGTGTCTTGATATTCATCAACCAAAATATAGCGGAACTTGTTTTGATATTGTCGCAAAATATCGGGGCTGTTTTGGAATAAATCGATACAAAGTAATAATAAATCGCCAAAATCGGCACAATTAAGGGTTTTTAGGCGGTTTTGATATTCGGTATAAAGTTCAATCCCCTTACCCTCGGCAAAAAGAAATGCGTCGCCCTTTGGCACGGCATCTGGTTTTAATGCACGGTTTTTCCAGCCATCAATCAAACTTGCCAAATAGCGGGGTGAATGGCGCTTGGGGTCGATATTGTGCGCCTCGATAATTTGTTTCAAAAGGCGGATTTGGTCATCGGTATCAATGATTGTAAAGGTCGGCTTTAAACCAACCATTTCGGCATGCATACGCAATATTTTGGCACTTAGAGAGTGGAAAGTCCCAAGCCATGAAAGTGCGCCACCTTCATGACCAATCAGATTTTCGGTACGTTCGCGCATTTCACGCGCCGCTTTATTGGTAAAAGTAACGGTTAAAATTTGTGATGGGAATGCGCGGCGGCTAAAAACCAAATTGGCAAGGCGGGTAGTTAAAACCCGCGTCTTACCAGTACCTGCACCCGCAAGTACTAATACGGGGCCATCAAGCGCATTTACTGCCTCAAGCTGCTTGTCATTTAGGCCATTTAGAAACGGTGCATTTGCCTGCGCACCATTAATTCCTGACATGGCGCGTTGGGAAAGTGATAATTTATTTTGATTCTCTGATGTTTCACCCATTTGATTCGTATAGAACAATATATGAACGATTGCACCCAACTTGCTCATAATTTTTATTATAGAAAAAAACTATAACGATTATGCGGATAATCAATTTCCCAAAATGTTAATTGCGAGTTATTATCAATAAAGACGGTGGAGATTGAAATGACGAAAACAAATGATATTGAAAATGTGCTTGGCTTTGCTTTTGGTGTGCCATTTACAATAATAGGTTTTATGCCCGAATTGCTTGGCATTCATGGCGCATTGCAATTCGTCCTACTTGGTATGGGTATATTAATGCTTTGCAGTGTCGCATTTGGGCAAAATGCAAAAACTTCTTAAATAATCATATTAAAGGTTTGAAAACACAATAACCAAAAGCCATATTATGTTTTTTAGGAATAAAAATATGAACTTTGCCAAATTGGATGAAACTTTAAGCGTTGCCCCACAAATAACCCCAGATGAAGTTGCCGAAATTGCGGCACTTGGTTACAAAACCATTATTTGCAATCGTCCCGATTTTGAACAGGCCGAACAGCCAGAGTTTAAGGAAATCGAAGCGGCGGCAAAACAAAATGGTATAGAAATTGTTTATCAACCAATTGTTGGCGGCAAACTAAGCATTAAAGATGCCGAAGAATTTTTGGAAATATTGCAAAATGCCCAAAAGCCGGTGTTTGCGTATTGCCGCACTGGAACCCGTTGCATCACGCTTTGGTCACTTGCTGAACGCAGCAAGGGACGTGATATAAATGAGCTTGCAAGTCTTGCCGCATCTCATGGCTATGACGTTAGTGGGGCATTGGCAAGCTTGTAATGCTGCATAAATCAATTGACTTTTTTACTATTCATGATAGTGGAATCAGAATAATCCCCACATCTAACGATGTGGCCTCCCCAGGACTACGGTTCTGGGGTTTTATTTTATCTGAGGTTAAAATGCCGGATAAGCAAAGAGTTCAATGCTATATTGATGGTTTTAATCTCTATCATGCAATTGATAATTTAAAGAGACCGCAGCTTAAATGGTTTAATTTAAAAGGCTTAATGTCTGTTTTTATTGACCAAAATATTCATTCTCTAAAAGAAATATATTATTTTTCAGCTTACGCAGATTGGATGCCAGAATCTTCCAGAAGGCACCGTGAATTAGTTGCTGCATTGGAAAATAATGGAGTAACTCCAATATTAGGTCAATTCAAAGCAAAAGATAAAAGTTGTAAAAAATGTGGCGCACAATGGGTTGGTCATGAAGAAAAAGAGACTGATGTCAATATTGCAATTCATTTATTGAAGAATGCTTTGTTGGATAATTTTGACATTGCATATCTTGTTACAAGAGACAGCGATATGACACCCGCTGTTAAAATGATTAAAGACTTATGTCCGCAAAAAAAAATAAAGGTTATTGCGCCACCAAATTTAAGACATAGTAAAGAACTTGCAAAAGTGGTTGGCAACGATAATCTAGCATCAATAAAAATTGTACATTTAGAGAGAAATATTTTACCTTCTGAAATTTTTGATGAAAACGGAAATGTCATTGTTACCATTCCCGAAAAATATAAATAATGTAAAATGAGTAAGGCAATTTATATTCTTGGCATTGAATCATCATGTGATGAAACTGCGGCGGCGGTTTTGGAATATGATGGTGTGCGCCCCGTGGTTTTATCGAATGTTATTGCCTCGCAAATAACAGAACATAAGCCATATGGCGGCGTTGTTCCAGAAATTGCCGCGCGATCCCATGTTGAAAAGATTGATGAGGTTATCGAGCTTGCGCTTTTGCAATCCGGCGTCACGCTTGATGCAATTTCTGCGGTGGCGGCAACCTCTGGCCCTGGGCTTATTGGTGGGGTGATTGTTGGAATGCTTGCGGCAAAGGGGATTTGCATTGGCGCAAATAAACCATTTGTTGCCGTAAACCACCTTGAAGGCCACGCATTATCACCACGCCTTAATAATGATGTGGCGTTTCCATATTTATTGCTTTTGGTATCGGGCGGGCATTGCCAGATTTTGCGGGTTGATGGCGTTGGGCAATATTCGCGCCTTGGTTCAACTATTGATGACGCACTTGGTGAGGCATTTGACAAGGTCGCAAAGATACTTGGGCTTGGCTATCCGGGTGGGCCATTGGTTGAGGCGCGCGCAAAACTTGGGAATCCAAAAGCATTTGAATTACCGCGTCCATTAATTGGGCGTGCGGGGTGTGATTTTTCATTTGCGGGCTTAAAAACCGCTGTATTGCGCCTTTGCGAAAAAATTTATGCCGAAAAAGGTGCGTTGGTTGATGATGACATCAATGATATTTGTGCTTCTTTTCAATATACAATTATTAGGGTTTTAAAAGATCGCCTTAAAAATGCCTTTGCTGTCTGTGATTTTGCCGAAAATGACCGCCGTTTGGTAATTGCGGGCGGGGTTGCCGCAAATCAAAAAATTCGCGGTGCTTTAAGTGAATTTTGTGATGATTTAGGGTGGAATATTTTTTATCCAGAATTGAAATATTGCGGCGATAATGGTGCGATGATTGCCCTTGTGGGTCTTGAATATTTTAATAATGGAATAAATCATCCACTTTCGACCAAACCAAGACCGCGTTGGCCACTCGATGCGGATGCAATACCATTACAAACAAAAAATGGCTTTGGTAAAAAGGGTGCAAAAGCCTAAAATAATAAGCCGGAGATTATTAATGTCAGGGAATACGGCAGCAAAATTCATAAATAGCGAAGAAAGCAACTTTTTTGCAAAATTGGTGGTGTTTGCAATCGCTTTGCCACTTATTCTTATGACTTATGGTATCATAAGCCCCTATGATAATTTTGACATTAGCCGTAGCATCCAAGCCCAAGATATGCAGCTTCAGAATGTTAAAGATCGCCTTGAACAATCAAAAAACTCCAAAGGCAAATATAGCAATGCAATAAAAACCGAAATTGATGGCAAGTCATTTGCGGGTGATAAAGCAATGGCAAAAGTTAATTCGCGCCTGATTGAATTGAAATTTGCTGAAATATTTCAATTTGCTCGTGGCATATTTCCGCCAATTACCGCCATTGGGGCTGGGGCATCTGCATTGGTTGCACTTTTGCTTTTGGCGGCGGGAAATTTAATTGGATTATCGGGGCGCCTAAAACTTAGGAATGAGTTATTCTTAAATAATTTTTGGCTTTTGAAATTAGTGTTGCCGCCGGCATTTTTGGTGCAGATTATCGGGCTTGGTCTTTCAATTATTGGTGCATTTGTGGTTTTTGGCACGGGGTTTATTACCATCAATCCATGGGTAAATATTTATATTCAGGCGGCAATAATAATTCCTTTGGTTTTTGTTTTTGCCATTTGGATGTGGCGCAGCACAATGCGCCAATTAAAAAGCATCAAGAACCTTTTTGTAATTGAAAATCAAACCGTAATTGGGCAATTGGTGTTACGTGATGATGCCCCATTATTATGGGAAAAAGTGGATGAGTTTGCGCAAAAATTAAATGCCATAAAGCCCGATAATATTATAATTGGCATTGATGGTAGCTTCTTTGCCATGAGTGGTAAAATTTCAATAGAGCCACTTGGCGAAATTGTTGCTGGCCATAGTTTGTATATTCCACTTACGCAGGCCGCCCTTTTAAATGAGGATGAGTTTTGGGCAATAATCGCCCATGAAATGGCGCATTTTTCAGGTGACGATTTGGAATATAGCCGCGATTATATCCCGCTTTACAATAGCCTGAGCCACCGTTTTAATTCACTTGCGAATAAGAAAAATTCATTATTTTTCCTTCTCAAACCTTGTGCTTGGCTTGGAATTTATCTGTTGGAACAGTTTGACGAGGCTGCCGAAAATTTCAAACAAAACCGTGAATATATTGCCGATAAAAATGCCGCGAAATTAACATCATCTTTGGCATTGGCACGCGGTATTTTGCGGTTTTCGGCAAATGTTGAACCAATTGAGGCGGCATTATCGCAAGTTAATCTTTTAAATAAAAACTTACCGCCAGATATGGTTATTCACGCCGCCACATTGGCAAAACAAACCCAAAATATAAACCCACAAAGCTATTTGCCTGCGGTGCAAATCCATCGTTTTTACTTGCACCCAACCAATGGGGAGCGTTTGGAAAACTTGCGGGTTGCAGTTTTAAATCTTGATGCCGAAATAGTGATATATGCCGAAAAATACTTTCCGCAATATTCAATTCTTTGCCAGCGTTTAAGCACGGCATTTTATAATTTTGTGCAACGTGATGCGGCGGGCTATCAAAAATTATTGATTAAACAGGCGCAAATAATTGGCGATGCCCAAAAGCGGTTTTATAATTATTCCAAATTACGCGGTATAATTTTGCTTTTATTTGGTGCTGCTTGTTTTGGCGCAATTTATCCAATCATGAAATTCATGCGCGGCCATAATGAAAAAACCATGATGATGGGCGCCGAAATTGCGGGCGTGGTTTTAATATTGCTTGGGGTTTATTATCTTTTGCTGGCATTGAAACCCTTTATGGTGCTAGAGCCAGATTTTGTTTTCATCAAAGGTCTGAATGATAAAATAAATTGGGGCGATATTGATGATTTAAAAATTAGCAAAGGTTATGGCATTAATACCCGTTTTTACCTTAATCAAGCGGCACAATTTCCCACTAAAAAGCAAAATGGTCGCATAAGGCTTGATGGCAAAAATCGAATAATTTCGGTGTTTAGTAACGTGCCAAAGGGGTTAAATATCCACAAATTCACCGCCATTTTAAAACGTTATCACAAGGCATATTTGGCGCGTAAAACGCTTGAAAAATATGATTTGAAAATAAGCGACAATTAATTATGCGTTTAAGGGGTGGTATTTCTTTTTATTTTGCGATATTGGCGCGATTATTGTTGTTTTAAATTGTGAGGCTTGAAGAAAATGGTGGCGATGTCCCCCCTTTTAACTATTATGACTAATGCTGCTTTAAAAGCGGGTAAAGCAATCAAGCGCGACTTTGGCGAAGTTGAACATCTTCAAGTTTCCAAAAAAGGTCCTTCTGACTTTGTGTCTGCTGCGGATCTTAAATGCGAAGAAATCCTTTTCGAAGAATTGACCAAAGCCCGCCCTGGTTATAGCTTTTTGGGTGAAGAGCGTGGCCTTGTCGAAGGTACAGACAAAACCCATAAATTCATCGTTGATCCAATTGATGGCACAACCAATTTCATTCACGCAATTCCGCATTTTGCAATTTCAATTGCTTTGGAACGTGAAGGCCGCCTTGTTGCTGGTGTGGTTTATAATCCAATTACCGAAGAATTATATCACGCCGAAACCGGAAAAGGTGCATGGCGCAATGAATTCCGCCTAAAAGTATCTGGTCGCCGTGTATTGTCGGAATCGTTGTTGGCAACTGGTATTCCTTTCAAAGGCAAACCTGGGCACGCGCAATTTTTAAAAGAGCTTCATGGTTTTACACAAAAAGTTTCTGGCGTTCGTCGTTATGGTTCGGCATCACTTGATTTGGCATGGGTCGCATGTGGTCGTTATGATGGCTATTGGGAACGTGATTTGAAAATTTGGGATATTGCTGCCGGTGTGGTTTTGGTTCGTGAAGCGGGTGGTTTCTGTGAAGAAATTGACGGCAAAGATTTTACAGAAACTGGAAATCTCTTGGCGGGCAACCAAAAAATCGCCCTTGAAATGAAGGCAATTCTGAAAGAAATTAAGCCATAATTTCAAATCGCCAAAACCAATAAATACAAAAAAGCCCAAGCATTGCTTGGGCTTTTGTTTTAGGTTTGAATAAACCACTATTCCGCTTTTGGTTTACGTCTGCGGAATGATGCATTCAAAATTTGTTTACGTAGGCGGATGGCATTTGGTGTCACTTCAACCAATTCGTCATCTTCAATCCAAGAGATAGCAGCCTCTAGTGTCAAACGACGTGGCGGGGTAAGGCGCATTGCCTCATCTTTACCGCTTGAACGCACGTTAGAAAGCTTTTTCTCTTTTAATGGGTTAACTTCCATATCTTCTGGTTTTGCGTTTTCACCGATAATCATGCCTTCATAGACATCTTCACCGCCGCCAATCATCAAAACGCCGCGCTCTTCAAGATACCAAAGCGCATAAGTTACAGATTTGCCGGTATCGGTTGAAACCATCGCACCATTACGACGACCTGCGATTGGGCCTTTCCATGGTGCCCAACCATGGAAAATGCGGTTCATAATACCAGAACCACGGGTATCAGTTAGAAATTCAGAGTGATAACCAATAAGACCACGTGATGGCGCATAGAAGGTAAGGCGGGTTTTGCCACCACCTGATGGGCGCATATCATGAAGTTCGGCTTTGCGAAGTGACATTTTCTCAACCACAGAACCAGAAAATTCATCATCAACATCGATGATAACTTCTTCGATAGGTTCCAAAGTTTCGCCATTTTCGTCTTTTTGTGTAACAACGCGCGGACGAGAGATTGAAAGTTCAAAACCTTCACGGCGCATATTTTCAATCAAAACACCAATTTGCAATTCGCCACGGCCTTGAAGTTCGTATGCGTCGCGGTCATGGGTTTCAGATACACGGATTGCAACATCTGATTCCGCTTGTTTCCACAAACGGTCACGGATAATGCGTGATTGCACCTTGTCACCGTCACGACCTGCAAGTGGTGATGAATTAACCATCACAGTTACAGAAAGGGTTGGTGGGTCAATTGGGGTTGATGGAATTGGGGTCTCAATAGCAGGGTCACAAATGGTATGTGAAACCGTTGCATCGGTAAGGCCCGCGATTGAAACGATATCGCCCGCAATTGCTTCATCAATCGGTTGGCGTTTAAGACCACGGAAAGCAAGAACTTTTGAAACGCGACCTTTTTCAACCAATTCGCCATCAAGCGAGATTGCCTTGATTGGCTGACCTGCTTTTGCGGTGCCTGATTGTACGCGACCAGTCAAAATACGACCCAAGAACGGATCAGCATCAATCATGGTTACAAGCATTGAGAATGGCTCTTCGGTATGTTGCTCTGCTTCTGGTGCAGGTACGTGTTTGATGATGGTTTCAAATAGCGCGTTAAGGTTTTCGGTTGGGCCATTATTTTCATGTGATGCCCAGCCATCACGACCAGATGCGTAAACAACAGGGAAGTCAAATTGTTCTTCTGATGCGCCTAATGCCATGAAAAGCTCATAAACTTCGTCAAGAACTTCTTCTGGGCGGGCATTCGGGCGGTCAATTTTGTTTAAAACTACGATTGGTTTCAAACCTTGTGCCAATGCTTTGGTAAGAACAAATTTGGTTTGTGGCATTGGGCCTTCCATGGCATCAACCAATAGCAAGCAGCCATCAACCATTGAAAGCACGCGTTCCACTTCACCACCGAAATCGGCGTGTCCTGGGGTGTCAACAACGTTAATACGGGTTGGGTGTTCTTCATCGCCCCATTCAATAGAGGTACATTTGGCAAGAATGGTAATGCCACGCTCTTTTTCTTGAGGGTTGGAATCCATTGCACGTTCGGCACGTGCTTCGTTTTCACGATATGCGCCGCCTTGGGCAAGCATACCGTCCATAAGTGTGGTTTTGCCGTGGTCAACGTGGGCAATAATAGCAATATTGCGCATTGACGGCGCATGTAGATTAGTCAATTTGGTGTCCTTTAAAAATGCGGGGAGCTGTTCTTTTGCGCGCCCAATATAGGTTTTGCGTTAAAAGGTCAATCCCTAACGGCGCGGGCGGCGTTTATTATTTGCTCAACCTTTATGTCTTTAAAGTCGCGGGCGACAACGGAAACCGTTAATTTACCGCGTGGCGCGATTTGCCTTATATTCGCGGCCTCTGGATTAATGATGGAAACGGTTGGTGCGCCGACAAGACCTGCCAAAACCACCAACTCACTATTAGAGCCGACCACAAGCGATGCCGCGCGGGCAAGTGATAGATATTCAAAAACATCAACCCGCCCGATTAAATCATCAATACCGCGTAATTGGGCGCGAATTTCATTACCCACGGCAATGGCGCGGTGCGTTCCCATTAATACGGGTTTAATGTCATTCGAAATTAATTCACCCGCCAATTCAACAAATCGTGTTACTGACCAAATATCACCGGGGCGACCAACTGCGGCCTCTGGCACAAGGATGGCATAATTACTATCAATCCCAAATTTTTCGGGAATGGTGTGATAATCGTTCAATTCCAATGCCCATTTCAAATTTGGCAATGGTGCCGCCCCAATGGGATAGCCTTCTTTCGGGCCAATACCGCAAAGCCATAATTGTTCAGCAATTCTATCAAGTGGGTGCATATTGGAACGCGCGCGATCAACAAAGGGGTGCGAGCAGCCCATAACAATACCTGACCACATTGGTTTTTTAAGCCAATATTTCTTATAAATACCTTCGGATTCTTCGGTCTGTGCCAAATCATAGACCATTTCAAAAGATGCTTTTTGCAAAGTATTTGTGAAATTCAGCTCTTGGCGCAGGCCATTGGTGCGCCAATTAGTTACTACCTCATCAACGAATGGGCATTCCGCCATAAAGCGATTATATTCAGGTTCGGTAATTAATGTGATATGCGCATCTGCGTGATATTTTCTTATGGCTTCTAATGCGGCAATATTATGGGTAATATCAACCAAGCTACCCAAAGATATTATCAAAACCCGCGTCAGATCTTGTCTTACAATATCCTGTTGCATGACTTGCCCTTTATTTCATTATTTCTTTATAAACGCCCAATGTCTTTTCTTGCAACTGCGCGGCTGAAAACAAAGACTTAACACGCTTTTGGGCTAATTTGGTGAAATTTGCAATCTCCATCGGCGGCATCGCCAAAATCTGGCTGATTTTTTGTGCCAATTGTGTTGCATTACCAACATCAATTAAAAAGCCGGTTTCATTATCAACCACGGTTTCTATTGCCCCACCAAGGCGCGATGCAATGATTGGTTTTGCCATTGCTTGTGCTTCTGCGGCGGTGCGCCCAAATGCTTCAGGTTCGGTTGATGGCGTGGTAACAATATCGGAAATTGCAAAGGCGGTTGGCATGTCATTACATTGCCCAACAAAATGGAAATACTCACCAAGTTTATATGTTTTTATTATGGACTTTAATTCCAAAACATATTCATCGCGCCCTTGTGATGAGCCAACAAAAATATAATCGGCAAAGATATTTTGTGCTTTTAAAATATTTGCCGCCTCAATCAATACCTTTTGCCCCTTCCACGCGGTAAGACGCGCCGGAAGCAGGATTTTTGGCAATTGTCTGCCCGATAATCCCCATTTTGTAATTAGGGCCTCTTTGGCAGCAATAGTAACTTTTTCAGGGTCAAATTTTTCCAAATCAACGCCGCGATAAACCACACGAATTTTATCGGGGTCTAATTTATGTTGGTTGATAATATGTGCCTTGGTATATTCTGAGTTGGCAATCACTAACTCACCCCGCGCCATAAAACCGTTATACCAGCGTTTTAACGATGATTTGGCATTATAAATCCCGTGATAAGTTGTAACATAATGTACGCCCATTGCCTTGGCCGCGATATATGCCGAAACCGCCGGTGCGCGTGAGCGGGCATGAACAATATCAATCTTATTTTCTGCGATTATTTTTTTGATTAATGCCACGTTGGAAAATAGGATTTTAAATGGATTTTTGGTTTTAACATCACCCTTTATAAAATGTGCGCCATGTTTTTTTAATTCGTCCTCCAAAATTCCGCCATTTGACAAAACATATGCCTTGCCTCCATCATTTACGATGGCTTCGGCAACTTCAACTGCGGTGCGCTCTGCACCACCAATGTCAAGTTCAGGAATAATTTGCAGGATATTATAGCTCATATTTTTTCAATAGTTTATTTATAACAAAATTCAAAGCCATAAAGATTTGAAATAATGAACCATTGTAATTATTTCCAAAATTTGAAATAAGTTTGCCATGACCAATAATATTCAATTTATCACAAATCCACGCGGGCAAAAGCTTGGGTTTGTTAAAAACGAAATCTCATCATTAAACTGTGTTTGGCTTTGCGGCTATCATTCCGATTTTTCGGGATCAAAGGCACAGACCGTTGCACAAACCGCAATGGAAAACGGTGCTTCAAGCCTTTTATTTGATTATTCGGGAACCGGTGTTTCAGAGGGTGATTTTGAAGATGGCACACTTTCAAAATGGCTCGAAGATGCGGAATTTATGATAGAGCAACAAACCAAGGGTGATTTAATCCTTTTGGGCTCATCAATGGGTGGTTGGTTGTCATTACGCTATGCGATTAAACATCCCGAACGGGTCAAGGCATTAATATTGCTTGCGCCAGCACCAGATTTTACCAAGGATTTAATGTGGGATAAATTTCCCCAAGAAATAAAAGATGAAATCACCAATAATGGCTTTTGGCTGCGTCCATCCGAATATGATGATAATGGTTATCGGGTGACACGTGAATTAATTGAGGATGGTAATAAGCATCTTATTTTGCATGACAAGATTAATATCAATGTTCCGGTTACGATTATTCACGGCCTTAAGGATGCGGATGTGCCCTTTGCCCGCTCATTAGAACTTGTGGAGAATTTGACAACAAAAGATGTAAGGCTTTGTTATATAAAAGAGGGGGATCACCGTCTTTCTAGCGATGACGATCTCGCTTTTTTAAAACAAATTCTTACCATGCAAATCAAAAAATTGAAATAAAAGCCCCTGAATTAAAGGGGGCTTGATAATTATACTTGTGTTGGAATATTATTTTTATTCAATATTTCCCTTGCATCATAAGCATTGATATATTTATCAAGTAATTCCAAATAAGTTTTGAAATTAAGCCCTTTGGGCAGCATGCCGGTTATGGTTATAATTTTTTTCTTTTTATTGATGCGCACCCGCCCTTTACCCTTGGTTTTTTGTGGTAAAGGTGCCTCGTCTTTTAGGTGCAAGGTGGTTATCAACTGATGATTGGCAAGGCTTACGTCATATTTCATGACATGCCCCCAAGATATTGGCATATCAAGGCCTGTGACCCCAATTTCATTTGCCCTTAAAATCATAAATGGGTAGCGGGAATGAACAAACATAATGGATGCCGCCCATAGTAATAACGCCCCAAAGCCTATAAATACACAAGATACGATAAATAGGTCTTTATCGGCTTTTGCGGTAAAGGCAAAGAATAATGCAACCCCACCCGCAAGGCATAAAATGGCAAAAATCCCAATTAGCCATAAAATAAATCCAGGATTGGCAACCAGTTGTCTTTCTTCTGTGCTTATTTCGGCAACTTTGCTTTCAAGTTGCTTGCGATATTCAACCGCATTGGCGCGTACAATTTTGTAAAGCTCTTCCGTAAGGGTACGCGATAATTGCCCAAAATCGGAAAAATATTCATCCATTTTTTGAATAGCGTCTGGGGCCAGGGTTTCTTTGGCGTCGGCAATAATATTGCTATCTGCCTTAAGCCCCATTGCTTCGATACGCTGCGCGGTTGGTGGTTGGGTGTCGGTTGGGTGTGGGATTTTATCTTCAAGATGGGTTGATGGATCCCCCATACCTTCTTCAATCGCCGCCTTTAGAACTTCGGCAACCAAATCCTCATATTTGCTATCCGATAAAACTGTAACTTGGGACATTATTTTGCCAAGTGGTTTATCGGTTGCAACACTGCGTAACAAGGCACGTGCCGATGCCTCATTTGATGTTACTTTTGCACCCCCTTTATCGGCCTCAAATTCGCGCAATCTACTCCAATGTAAAACGGCAAGGTCAAACTGTTCCATGACAAACAGCCCAAGATAAAGGGTTGGCTTTAATAAAAACCTGTCATACGAATTAACCCCATCATCAAGCGCGTATAAAGAGCGGCTAATACTTGCATAAATTGGCACGAAGCGCTGGCTATATTCGGTATCGCCGCCAGAAAAGTGTGATAATTCGTGACCGATAATTGCCCCTAGCTCATCCTTTTTCAAAAAAGGCATTAAAGGTAATGGCAAATATAATGTATGCCCGTTTAATGTTTCTTTGGCGGGTTCAAGTGTTTTTTCGCCAGAAATTACAAAGAAACCTTGTTCAATGCCCGCAACAATGTGGTCGGGCTTAAGGGCGTTAAGTTTTTCGGCAAGTTCATCAACAAAGTGCCATATGCCTGGTGCATCCGTGCGTGAAATTTGCCGCCCAATGATTGGATAAGGATTTGGTTTAAATGCCGCAAGTGCATGACGTAATTGTACGATAGTTTTTAGGGCAACCCAAAGAATGACGCCAATTAACATTACGCCAAAAACCACTAATTTCATTTCTGAATTTGATAATGATCCAGGATGGAAAACCGCCAATACAAAATATGCAATTACCGCTACGCCTGCGATTGTGGTTGCCACTACCTGCACCGCCATCGCTAGTGGCAAAAGCATGCGTAATATTGAAAAAGAATGCACCAATGCGGCGCGTGATTGCCGCCCAATCGCACTTAAGGATAACCCCGCCCCAAGAACAATGATAGAAATAAACAGGCTTATGCCCGATGAAATAATAATAAAGGGAACGGCCTTGGTGCGAATGTCCGACATTTTACCCGCGTTTTGCATTTCCTCAAGGTCGCGCTTTGCTTGGGTCAAGGCCATTGGCCCGCCATAGGTCATTCCGCCGCTTTCATATTGAATAGTAAAATCTGGCTTGCCGGCTTTTTCAAAGCGCGCGCTTATTTCGTCGACAATTTTTTGTTGTTCAGTAATCGCATATTGTAATTCTGGTGATTGGGTGGTTTTATTGACCTTTGCCCAAAGACCGAATATCATAATCGCCAGTGGCAATAATAATGTTATGCCAATCAATTTTAAAAAATATTGCCCTTTTTGAGGTTGCGATTTTACCATTATATTTCCCTCTTATTATTCAAATTATAATTTGTTTTATAAGATTATTTTCGATTGCAGAATCGCAATGAATAGCATGGTGAAATATAATTTCCATATATTATTTATGGTTTTTTGCTTGAAAGGCTTTAAAATGGCTATGACATATTGTCATAGCCCTGATTGGGATAATGATTTATTTTTTGGGTTTTGATTTCGCTTGTTGGGGTTTTTGCGAATTATTGGCCTTGGCTTTTTCATAATTTAATATCTGCTGATAAAGCCGCGCGGCATCTGGTACCTCATTCTTGGCAATTTCGGCATATTTTTTTGCGGTTGGGATATCTTGTTTAACGCCTTCGCCCTTGGCATTAACCAGCGCCCAGTAAAAAGAGCCAGTTTTATCACCCGCTTCGGCAGATTTTTTAAACCATTCAGCGGCATTAATTAGGTTTCTTTCGCCGCCACGCCCTTGGTATATTAATAGGCCATAATCCGCCATCGCCGCCGCAATTCCACCTTCTGCCGCCTGTTGCAAAAGGGTGCGTGCTTTAACAAGGTCATCGGGAACGTTTTCATCACCATCATCAAGTAAAATGGCAAGTGAATAGGCGGCGTTAATATCACCCTTTTGTGCGCCAATATCATATTGTGCGGCAGCAAGCTGAAAACGGCTTTGCGCCATCAAAAAGTCGCCATAGGGCGTAAAGGCATCATTTCTTCCAGCCTTTATTGCTGCTTTATAGGCATTTTCAACCTCTTCATTGGATACAACGCTTTGATCAAGTACCCATATCCGTCCCATGCCAATCATGGCATCTGACGAATTTTGCAAATAACCTTGGAAATAATATTTTGCGGCCATTGCATAGGATTTTTCAACACCCATGCCATTCTCATATAAAAAACCAACCAATGCGGCGGCATTTCCATCACCGCGTTTTGCTAATTCATCACCAAGTTTAAATGCGCTTTTATAATCTCCTGCCTGATAGGCAAGAACCGCTTTATTAAGTTCGCCAATGGTGGGAACTTTTAATGGCTCGGCCCGCACGTCCTTATTTTGAGGAATAGGGCCATTTGGCATTCGAGGTAAAACCTGTGCGGTAGAAGTTGTTGCAATCAGGGTGATTAAAAGCGGTAATAATTTTTTCATTTAGCTTCGCAAATTTGTTTCAGTTCATTTAATGCTGTTTTAACCCCGCCCGAATGTGACCATACACCAGATGAAACCGCAATAAAATCCGCCCCCGCATTAATTATCGGCAAGGAATTTCCCGCAACAATTCCGCCAATTGCCACGCATGGAATTTCCATTAAATCTTGCCACCATGTTAAAATTTCAGGCTCGGCCATATATTTAACTTCTTTGGTTTGGGTTGGGTAAAACGCACCAAAGGCAACATAATCGGCGCCATCTTCGGCCGCCATCATGGCAAGATGACGTGAATTATGACAAGTGCGCCCAATAATACGATCGTTGCCCAAAATTTTACGCGCTTCAGCAATTGTGCCATCTGATTGCCCCAAATGCACACCATCTGCCTTGACGTCACGGGCAATTTTGGGGTTATCATTAATGATGCAGGCAATGCCCGCATCCTGAAGCGGCGGCAAAATTTCCTTTGCCAAAAGTACAAAGTCACGATTTTCAAGATTCTTTAGGCGTAATTGAAAAACCGAAATTGCGTCGGCGGCAATTACATCATCCAATTGCTTTTGAAATGTCTTTAAATCGTCAATTTTTGGCGGGCTAATGAGGTAAATTTGTGTTTTTGTCATTCATTACCAATATCATTTATTGCATTATTAAAGCAATAAGGTCACAAGAAATTATGCCTTCTTTTGTATCTATTGATGTTGAAACCGCGAACAACTCACCCGCGTCAATCTGCCAAATTGGTATGGTTAAATTCGCGGATGGCAAAGTGGTTGATAAATATAATTGCCTTATAAACCCCGATGAAGGTTTTTTGCCAGCCAATATTATGGTGCATGGTATAAAGCCTGTAATGGTAAAATCTGCCCCCAAGTTTTTTGAAGTTTTTGATGAGGTTAATGCCTGGCTATCAGATAGCGTTGTAACTTCGCATTCTTATTTTGACCGTTCGGCAATTTTTGGGGCAATCAAACGTGATATTTTACCAGAGCCACAATATCTTTGGCTCGATGCCACAACAATTATCCGCCGCACATGGGCGCAATATCAAAAGCGGGGTTATGGGCTTGCTAATTTGTGTTCTGACTTTAAAATCAAGTTCAAGCACCATGATGCGTGTGAAGACGCACGCGCATCGGGGGAGGTGTTGGTGATGGCAATCCGCGATAGTGGGAAATCACTTGGTGAATGGTTGGAAGTCCTTAAAAAGAATAAAAAGAGTTAGAAATGACAATAGACACCACATCAGAAATTGGCGAAAATTCAATCCTTACCCTGATTGATGGTTCGGGTTATATTTTTCGTGCGTTTTATGCCATCAAGGGGCTTAATCGTAAATCTGATGGTTTGCCGGTTAATGCCGTTTCTGGTTTTTGCAATATGCTTTATAAATTTTTGGCGGATGGCAGAAATAATGGCGATACCCCAACCCATTTAGCGGTAATTTTTGACGCCTCATCAAAAACTTTCCGCAATGAAATTTATCCTGAATATAAGGCGCAAAGGCCGCCCCCTCCTGAAGACCTTATTCCGCAATTTCCGCTAATCCGTGAGGCAACACGGGCATTTGGCGTCCCTGCTATTGAAATGCTTGGGTTTGAGGCCGATGATTTAATTGCCACCTATGCCAAAATGGCATCTGATAAAGGTGCAAAGGTTCGTATCGTTTCATCCGACAAGGATTTGATGCAATTGGTTGGCGGCAATATCGAGCTTTATGATCCTATGAAGGATAAGCCACTTGGCCTTGATGCGGTGAATGAAAAATTTGGTGTTACCCCAGACCGTGTGATTGATGTGCAGGCATTGGCAGGTGATAGCTCTGATAATGTGCCGGGTGCGCCGGGGATTGGTGTTAAAACTGCTGCCGAGCTTATTAATACTTTCGGTTCATTAGAAGAATTATTAAATCGCGCAGAAGAAATAAAGCAGCCAAAGCGCCGCGAAACCTTGATAAATTTCCGCGAACAAATCGAAGTTTCAAAAAAATTGGTAACTTTAAAAGACGATGTGCCAGACGTAATCCCATTAAGTGAATTTCGCGTAAAAGAGCCAGACGCGTCAGTATTGATGAGATTTCTTGAAGAAATGGAATTTTCACAACTAACTTCTCGCGTTCGTAAACATTTGGATGTCGAAGGGCATATTGCAGATAATGCGATGGTTGGTGAAATTGCATCAGATACACCGAAAAACAGTGTTGACCGCGCAAACCATAACCCAATTAAAATTGAAAAATTTGAAACCATTTCAGATTTGGAACGCCTTAAAGAAATCCTCGAAATTGCAAAGTCACAAGGTTATATTGCTATTGATACCGAAACCGATGCGCTTGATAATGTGGGCGGTAATTTGGTTGGGGTTTGTTTGTCGACTGGCGAAAATAAATCTTATTATGTGCCTTTGGCACATGTATCGGCGGCGGATTCGCTTTTTGCCGAAAAGTTGGATGGTCAACCCGATTTTGACAAAACCATGAGGCTTTTAAAGCCATATTTTGAAGATGCGGCAATTTTAAAAATTGGCCATAATCTTAAATATGATTGGGCGATTTTGAAAAAATATGGTATCGAAACCGCGCCATTAGATGATACAATGCTTATTAGCTTTGTTCTGGATTCCGGCAAAGAAAGACAGGGGCATGGGCTTGATGAATTATCAATTCTTCATCTTGATCACCGTGCGATTGCCTTCAAAGATGTTTGCGGAACTGGCAAGGGGCAATTAAGTTTTGATCAAGTGTCAATATCGGACGCAACCAAATATGCCGCTGAAGATGCCGAAATTACACTTCGATTATGGAAACTTCTTAAACCCCGCCTCGTGCATGAACGTGTGACACGGGTTTATGAAAATATTGAACGCCCACTTGTTGCGCCAATTGCCAAAATGGAAATGGCGGGCATAAAGGTTGATTTGAACGAATTAAACCGCCTTTCCCAAGATTTTGGTGCGCGCATGGCGGAATATGAACAACAGGCATATTCACTCGCGGGTGAAACATTCAATGTCCAAAGCCCGAAACAATTGGGTGAGATTTTTTACGAAAAAATGGCGCTTTCTGGTGGTAAAAAAACCAAAAGTGGGCAGTGGCAGGTTGATTCCGATGTGCTTGACCAATTAGCAGCAAGCGGGCAGGAATTGGCAACTACAATTCTTGAGTACCGAACACTTGCCAAATTAAAATCAACATATACTGATAGTTTGAAGGCGGCAATAAAACCACAAACAGGGCGTGTTCATACTTCATTTAATATGGTGGGGGCGATTACGGGGCGCTTATCATCCACTGACCCCAATTTGCAAAATATCCCAATTCGTACCGAAGAGGGGCGTAAAATTCGCCATTGCTTTATTTCAGAGGCGGGCAAGTCGCTTATTTCTGCCGATTATTCGCAAATTGAATTGCGTCTATTGGCACACGTTGGCGACATCCCACAGCTTAAGCAGGCGTTTATTGATAAATTGGATATTCACGCCGCAACTGCTTCGGAAATGTTTAATGTGCCAATGGCGGAAATGACATCGGAAATTCGCCGCCGTGCCAAGGCTATTAATTTCGGTATAATTTACGGGCAATCGGCATGGGCATTTGCACGGCAATTGGGTATATCTCAGGCTCAAGCCAAAGATTATATAGAAACCTATTTCGCGCGCTTCCCTGGCATTAAACAATATATGGAAGAGAAAAAGGAATTTGCGCGTAAAAACGGTTACGCCGAAACGCTATTTGGGCGGCGCATCTATCTTGAAGGCATTAATTCAAAAGGTGGTGCAGAGCGTGCCTATGCCGAGCGGCAATCAATTAATGCACCGCTTCAGGGGGCAGCAGCAGATATTATAAAGCGTGCCATGGCGCGCCTTGATGAAGTTTTGAAAACCAATGATCTTGGTGTTAAAATGCTGCTACAAGTGCATGATGAATTGATTTTTGAAGTGCCGGAAAACAATGCCCAAGATGCGATTGAAATTATCAAACCAATAATGGAAAAAGCGGCACTTCCTGCGGTCGATTTATCTGTGCCGCTGGTGGTCGAGGCGGGGATTGGCAAAAATTGGAATGATGCGCATTAGAAACTGTTTGCAACTTTAAAGCCATCTGTTGACTATTTTACCTTAATGGATTTAAAATAATTCCAAAAGTTAAGGTTTTGTATGTCGTTTTATTTCAGAAAATCAGTTTCTGCTGGTCCGTTTAGATTCAATTTTTCTAAAAGCGGCGTTGGTTTATCTGTTGGCGTTAAAGGGTTGAGAATCGGTACAGGGCCTCGTGGACATTATGTTCACGCGGGACGTGGCGGATTATATTATCGTGCGTCACTGGGACGTGTTGGTGGAAAGATCAAAACGCCACAATTTACACCGCAAATAAAAGATAATTACGCAGATGATGTTGTTATGGAAGCCATAGATTCTGGTGACATAATGGCTATGACATCTGAGTCACATCAGCAATTATTAGATGAATTAAATGCAAATGCAGCAAGACAGAAGCTATCAATTATTCTATCAATTGTATTTGGGTTGTTTGGCTTTTTTATTGGCGCTAACGTGTCAAGTTCAATGGCCTTTTGGCTTATTTTCTTGTTCATCCCTGGTTTATATTTAGGAAAATGGTTTGATTCTTATCGTCGAACATCAGTACTTTTTTATGATATCGATGACAATGTTGATGTAGCGTACCAAAAACTAGTTCAAAGTTTTAACGGACTTTTAAACTGCGGTGGAAAATGGCACATTGAAGAAAAGGGCGATATTACAAACTATTACGGCATGAAAATAAATGCTGGCGCATCTTCTTTGGTGCGAAAGTCACCAACTATGTTAGGTTTTTCTGTCCCAGCGGTTATAAAATCAAATGTTAACCCTCCAAGTATTATGGTCGGAAGGCAAAAATTATATTTTTTTCCAGACGTAATTTTAGTTGAAGATAAAAATAAATTTGGTGCTGTTCCATATAAGGAACTCATGATTAGTGTATTTGATTCCAATTTCATCGAAGAAAACAGCGTTCCAAGTGATGCAGTAATAGTCAGATACACTTGGCGCTTTGTTAATAAAAATGGTGGGCCCGATAGACGCTTTTCTAACAACCGACAAATTCCAGTTTGTAGGTATGAAGGCATGCGACTTACCAGCAAGAACGGCTTAAATGAATTGCTAGAATTTTCAAAGATTGGTGTTGGTAATCACTTTAAGAGTTCAATTTGTTATGTTGCAGACTGTATAGGTTCGCAATCTTTTCAATAGATAATTAATAATTGGAATGATGCGCATTAATCTAGAATTTGTGAAACAATGTAATTCGCAAACTTACGCCCATCATTGGTGATTTTTATGATGTTACCATCTTTGGCGATATAACCATCATCAATCAGAGTGTTTAGTTTTTCGTGGTTTAAAACCCAATCATTTTCAAGCATTGCACAACCATCATTAATGCGTAAACCCATAAGATAATATTCGCGGGCGGCATCAATTTCCGACAATTTATCATATTCAGTGGTGGCGGTGGCGGCTTTGCTAATTGCCGTAATATATTCATCGGGACGAAGGTGATTTAGGGTTGCAATGCGATCTTCAACCCCGCCAAAACGACCATGTGCACCCGGGCCAATGCCGATAAAATCCTGTGATTGCCAATAAAGTAAATTATGCTTTGAATATTTTTGCGGGCTTTTAGCATGATTGGAAATTTCATACTGATTATAGCCCAAATCATCAAGAATTTGCCCCGCAAGATCATAAAACTCACCCGCCTCATCATCTGGTTTGGGGATTAATGCCCCGCGTGCTGCCTTGCGTGCGAACGCAGTTTCTGGCTCAATAGTAAGTTGATATGGTGAGATGTGGTCAACGCCAAATTCGGACGCAATTATGAAATCTTGCCGCATTTCTTCTAGGTGCTGATTGGGGCGGGCATAGATTATATCAATTGAAACATTATCAAAGATGTTCCGCGCATTCTCAGTGGCGCTTAAAGATTCAGCGGCACTATGAAAGCGCCCCAATTCTTTTAAGCCATTATTCGAAAAACACTGAACCCCAAGTGATAATCGATTTATTCCAACCTTTTTAAACCATTTTAATTTATCAATTGCTGCATCATCTGGGTTGGTTTCAAGGGTGATTTCAATATCATCTTCAAAGCCCCATAATTTTTCACAAAGCGCAATTATTTCACCAATTTTTGACGGCAAAAGCAGTGATGGTGTGCCGCCCCCAAAAAAGATTGAGGTTAGTTTACGTGATGGCATTTTGCTATGCCATTTCAAAATTTCGGCTTTTATTGCATTAACCAGACCATCAACATCGCGCCCACGCGCACGGTAAATATTGAAATCACAATAAGGACAGATTTTGGCGCAATAGGGCCAATGGATATATAATCCAAGCTTTCTCAAGATTTAAACACCGAATTTACAAGCTTTTTAAAGGCATCCGCACGGTGGGACATTTTGTGTTTCTTGGCCGCGTCCATTTCTCCAAAGGTTATGCTTTCACCATTTGCGACAAATATCGGGTCATAACCAAAACCATTTTCACCCCGTGGTGGAAACTCTAGATGCCCACGTACTTCCCCCTCAAAAACCTGCTCCTCACCATCTGGTGATACAAGTGCCAAAACACAAACAAAACGCGCGCTATAATCACTGGTTTTCAGCGTTTCTAGTCGGTTTTTAACCTTGTTCATGGCATAGGCAAAGTCACGTTCTTTAGTTTGTGGATTTTCTGCCCAGCGCGCGGAATAAATTCCTGGTTCACTGCCCAATGCAAAAACCTCAAGCCCTGAATCATCGGCAAGTGCAGTCATGCCAGAAACGGACGCAGCGGCACGCGCTTTTAGCAATGCATTACCTATAAAGCTATTTTCTGTCTCTTCCGGCTCTGGTAAATCCATATCAAGTGCGCTTTTGACACTAACCCCAAATGGTGCAAGCAAATCATTAATTTCACGGACTTTGCCTTTGTTATGGGTGGCAATTACAAGGTTTTGCAAATTCATTTGGTTTATTTATCGCTTTAATTTACTGATCTAACGGGTTTCATGCCGTATGGCGGCTCTGGCGTGCGTTTTGGAATTGGTGCGCCCCATGTCCACCCTGCGGCGGCAAATGATGCGGCAGCAGCGCGGGCGCATTCACGTATTCCACCCGATGGTTCACGCCCAACGAGCCAACGTAAACCGGCAAGAAAAGCATCATCATCGTCATTTTGTGCCGCAGACATAACGTTTAACAGTGTTCGTTCATCTGGTGTGGGGTCAATTGCGCCAACCTCACCAAGGTTAAGTTTCCGCCCCGCTTCAAGCAAAATTTGTGCAAAGGCACGCATTGATAATTGTGCGGCAATAACCCGCTCGGTATTTACCGGACACGACGCCCCATCCTTCAGACTGGCACGTCTGATGGCATGAATTGCTAGCTGTGCTCCGGGTTCAAGGGTTTTGACCATGGTTCTATTCTACGCGGAAACTGAAAAATCGCAATGTTTTATTGCAAATTATTATTATGTTTTAGGATTTTTCTTTATTACGAATTTCAAAAGGCAAATCCTGTTTTAATGATTGGTCGAGAAGTTTGATATCAATATCAATTGAACGAACATCTTCGCCATGCATACGCGCCGCAAAATCGCTAAAGGCTGCCTCAAGGCGGGCAATCATATTATCAATATCATGGGTCTTGGCTTCGTCATTACTGATTATTGCCTTGCCGCGCGCGGTCAATAAATCGGCGGTTGCGGGAATATAATATGTAAAAACCCGCTGTACCTCAGATAGTTTTGAAGAATCGCGCAATAATTCATGCTGCATCATTTCGGCATTTTTAACAATGGAACGCAAATTTTCGCCAACCGCACCAGAAGCAACCGCAGACGCCGCACGAATTTCGTTAAAATCAGGCTTGGCATCTTCAATAATTTTTTTATGAATTGCAGGATCTTCGGGTTCTGGCTGGATTGGGGGAACCGATGTTGTCTTTTGACTATATTTATAAAGCATGAACTCTTGTTCTTGCGAGCTTTTTTTACGGGCATAAGAAGTGGCGGCGCCAATAATGCCCATAGTTAGGCCAAAAAACACCCACGGATTTTCGAGCATAATTGCAATTATCGAAAATCCAACAATCATGCCAATGCCTTTGGGGCTAATTAGCCATTCCTTTACATATTTCCATTGCCCTAAATTATGCTCGTCTTCGTCCCCCCTTGCCATAATTTAACGTCTTTCCGCATCAATAAGGGCTTGGCGTAATTCTTCGGTCATTTGTCCCATTCGAACCTCAACCTCGGCACGTTTAACACGACCTTCTTGTTGTTTTTGAATAACGCCATTAATAGTTTCGATGAGGTCACGGTTGGCCTGTTCAAGGGTTTCAAGATCAACAATACCACGTTGGGATTGTTCTTCGATTGAAATGGCTTGATTCTTCATCATTGCAGAGGTTTCGCGTAACATCGCATTGGTGGCATCGGTAACCGCCTTTTGCATCTCAAGCGCGTCTTGTTGGCGGTTTAGCCCCAAAACCAAAACCATTTTTTGCTTCCACAGTGGGATTGTAAGGCGGGTTGATGCCTGTAATGATTCGATTAATGTCTCATCACCTGATTGCACAATACGGATTTGCGGCAATTGTTGAATACCAATTTGGCGCGCCTGTTTTAAATAGAAAACCCGTTTTTCGAGGCGATCTAATGCCTGTTCGGCATCTTTGTAATTTTGTGCCTCAATAAGGCCGTCACCCGCCAACGCCGCTTGTTCTGCGATTTGTTTAAGTTCGGGAAGGCGAGAGTTTTTCATTTCAATGGCAAATGCCTCGCCGGCCTCAATGTAGGTGGCTAGTTGGGCAATTGAGGCGGCAGTTTGTTCATGCAAATCATCAAGGACAGCTATATCGCGGCGCAAGCCGTCTTTTCTTTTATCAAGTTCGATTGAGATTGAATCAATCTGCCCGGCAACATCATCATAACGACCTTTAAACTTTTCCACTTCGGCACGGGCATTGCCGAACATTTTTTCAAAAAACCCTTTTTTCTGGATTGATTGTGGATCAAGCCCTTTGGCCTTTGCGATAATTTCGGTCAGTAATTTACCGGTTTCGCCCAATTCCTTATTGCGGGTTTGCGCCAGGATTTTATCGGCATATGCGACAACTTTTTTCTGTGCGGCATCGCCAAATGTGGCAATTGATGCACGGTCTTCCAACGAAATCTGTGCGCGAATAATATCAAGCTCTTGTTTATTAACAGTGATTTCAGGCAATGTGGTTTTATCCGCCACATTATTATCAAGATTTGCAACCTCTTGAATATTCACTGGTTCAGCTTGCGGGGCTGCATCTTTTTCATCGCTCATTTGGGCTATTCTCCGAAAAACCGTAATTCATTTAAGATAATATCAGTTTGGAGATTTTAAAGCCAATTAAAGCAGTAACCTGCAATATATTTTCCCCAACCTGCAAAAATTAAAGGGTTATGCCTTTACCATTGTCAGGCTGGTTGGAATATTTGGCAGTTTTTTGCCATCAAGTGCAACCAATTGTTCATAAGCTTCTTTCTGCCCTTTTAATGTCCAGTCAAAGAATAAATTTCCCGCCGCACACGCCGCCGCAAGAATTTCCCTTTGGTTTGGTTCATTATTTTTGCCACGCTTTTTACCCAATAATCCGCCAAAAGCCGTTGATTGGGTTGGCAGGCCAAGCCCCAATAGACCAGAGCCTTTAGGTGGAGGAGGCAGAGTGGTTAAATCGCCGGCAATAAAGCCCTGGCCATAAATTCTATCATTATTTATAAGCGACGGCGACATTGAAATATTTGTTATTGGCGTTGGCATAAGTGCAAAACTAGAAGTTATGCGCCCATCAGCAAAGGATGAATTGTTTTTCAAGCCGCGCCCATAACCAATTAGCTCAAGCGCAGTCCATGCGCCTTCACCATGTCCGGCAACACCGATTTTCTCACGGTCAACCATGCGTTTATCAACGCCATAAGAGTTAAGAATGTCTGGAAGCTTATCAAGCATGAATTGCAAATATTGCGCACGTCGTGTGCTTGTAAATGCGCTGCCTTCAGAAATTTTGGCATTGGCATAAGAAAGGGTAAGTATGAGATAGCCTTTTTGCGCGATTGCACCCGTCATTAAATCATAATCAGGGCCAGGGGCATCATCGGTACAGCAGGCAATAATAGGCATACGTGATGATGGTGCCTCTGCTGGCGCTGCAATCCTTATATCAATGTGTGAATTATCAAATGATTGGATTTGAACATTTTTATAAACCGCAAGCGGCACACCCAAACAATCACGATAGGATGTTTCGAAATTTTTATTTGTGTTGCCACCAAATAAGTTTGAAAGTCCAAGCCCGCGTGCATTTGCACTATTTGCACATGCAAGAATAGGTGCGCACATACAGACACCCAAAATATTGCGCCGACTTAACAATGTTTTATTAATCATATCTCGCTGCATTTTTTTAATCCAGTCTGCATAATGACCCTCCCGTATTATAAATTATGAGCCGTCATACATTTAACGCATATTCATTAAATTGCCTTACAGCTTATAATGAATTTTGCGTTTGTCCAATTAAAAAGCAGTTTCGCTTAACACAATATGAACATTAGATACTTCTAAGGTTAAATTTATGTCATCCGTATTACACTTATGATAAGATTTTAATCAAATTAGCAGTTGACGGGTCGCGTTTTTCACTTGCACCATTGGTTAAATCATCATTGATTTCAAGGGCTATTACTTTGCCAAGCTCCACGCCCCATTGGTCAAATGAGTTTATGTTCCACAATAGCCCTTCAATCAAAGTGCGGTGTTCATAAAAAGCAATTAATGCGCCAATTTCATATGCGCTAAGCTTCGGCAAAATTACACAAATATTAGGGCGATTGCCGGTAAACACGCGGTGTGGTGCGATTTGTTCAATCTCCTCATCGGTTTTTCCTGCTTTGGCCATGTCTTCCTTGACCATTTCAAGGCTTTTACCACGCATTAATGCTTCTGATTGGGCAAGGGCATTGGCAAGTGTTAATTGATTCGATGCCGCATATTTTGTACCGCCATCTTTAATGATGATAAATTCAACCGGCGTAATTTGTGGGCTTTGGTGCAAGTGTTGGAAAAAGGCATGCTGTGCGTTGGTTCCTTCTGCGCCCCATACTACTGGGCCAGAAATTGCAATTGAATTATTATCTTTATCAATGCCTTTGCCGTTTGATTCCATGTCAAGCTGTTGCAAAAATTGTGGCAATAGCTTTAGGCGTGCCGCATATGGAATAATTGCCCGTGTGGTATAGCCCAAATAGGTGTGATTCCAATATCCAATTAAACCCCCCAATAGCGGGATATTTTGCTCAATATCTGTGGTTTCGAAATGGTCATCCATTGCTTTTGCACCTTCTAAAAAGGCTTTGGCAACCTCTGAACCTAATGACATTTCAAGTGATAGACCAACAGTTGACCAAACCGAATAACGACCGCCAACCCATTCATCAAAACCAAAAATTCTGTCTTCTTTAATGCCGTATTTCATTGCCTTGTCTGGTGCGGATGAGATTGCAACCAAATGCTCTTTATCATCTGTGCCAATTGCCGCCTGTAACCATTCACGGGCAAGCGCAAAATTCGTTAGGGTCTCAATAGTTGTAAAGGTTTTTGAAACACAAACAATTAAAGTGGTTTCAGGGTCAATTCCTGCAACTGCTTGCACAAATTCTGTGGGTTCGACATTTGCGCAAAAACGTAAAATTGGTCCTGTTGCTTTTATTGGTCTTAAGGCCTCATAAACCATACGTGGACCAAGGTCAGAGCCGCCAATCCCAATGTGTAAAATTGCTGTGAATGGTTTGCCATTTTTTGCCTTTACGCTGCCGTTAAAGACTTTTTGGGCAAAAGCACTGGCATTTTTCATAACTTCTTTATAGTCGTTTGCATCATTGCCTTTTGCTTGCCAATTTCGTGTGTGGTTACGAAGTGCAACGTGCAAAACCGCCCGATTTTCGGTGGTGTTTATGGCATCCCCGTTGAACATTGCCTTTATTTTATCGCCAATATTTTTTTCTTTTGCATAGTTGATTAATTCACCAAGCTCGTCTTCGGAAAGTTGGGATTTTGAGAAATCAAAAAAGCATTCACCAAATTGCAAACATAATTTTTCAAGACGTGACCCAGTCTTGAATAAATCCTCAATTTTGCGAGTTTTTGCCGTATTTGCCATTTGTTCTAATTTGCTATGCATGGGGGAAATGCCTTAATCGATAAAATTTTAATTTAATTTTGAAATAAATTTAACTGATTTATGCGATACATCTAGCATGAAAAATATTACAGTTTCAATCGATGACATTCCAGAGGCAACAGTTGTAGCCGGAAAAAACAGCCGAATCCTGTTTTCGAACCAACTTGCACAAAATCGGTTCAAAGAAAATGCCAAATTAGGAAGACTTGCGCCCTGGCTTGAAAGCCGCCATGGTTGGACATGCAATGAATGCGAAGATGGCACGATTGTTGGTGTATTTCGCCCTGATGCTGATGAAACTGCACGTGCAAAAACCATGCTTTTTGCCACCCTTAGTCATGAAATCCGAACACCTTTAAACGGCATTATCGGTATGGCTGGTCTTTTAGGTATGAGCGAGCTTACGTCCGCGCAACGTTCATGGCTTGGCTCTGTTCAAGATTCGGGGCAGCATCTTTTGGGGCTTTTGAACGATATTCTTGATTATGCCAAACTTGAAAGTGGCAAAATAGATTTGGAAACCGTGAATTTTGATCCGGTTCACACGTTGCAATCAATCGCCGAGATTTGTTCACCACGCGCCCATGAAAAAGGCCTTGATATTATGGTGGCGATTGGCAAAAATATCCCTAAAAAAGTTTCTGGTGATGACGGTCGATTGCGCCAAATTATCCTCAATCTTGCCTCTAATGCAGTGAAGTTCACACATGCTGGTGGTATTGTTTTGCGTGTTGAAACCCGTGAAAACGAGTATTTACGTTTTAGTGTTGAAGACAGCGGTATCGGTGTTCCACAAGATAAAATTGAGACTATTTTTGATGAGTTTGCGCAGGCGGATTCATCGCATACGCGCCAATATGGTGGCACTGGTCTTGGACTTGCGATTGTTAAGCGCCTATCTAAGGCAATGGGTGGTGATGTTAAAATTATGCCAAACCCAAAAGGCGGCACTATCTTCAGCGTGGAATTGCCATTTAAAACCGTTGAACCCGCCAGAAATATATATAATTTCAAAAACAAAAAAATTGCAATTGCCACCAAGTCAGATGTTCTTTATGATGTTTTATCCTGCAATCTTGGTGTTTATGGCTCGTCTGTCATTCGTTTTAACAGCACTAAGGATTTAAAAGGCGTAAAAACCATATTGCTTGATGATGGTTTTGAAAGTGACGCCATTGATACAATTTTAAAAGGTCCACCACCTTGTATCGCCATGATTGGTCAAGAAAAACGTGAATTAATCGAAACCTATCGTGAAAAAGGTGCTTTTGGCTATTTAATTAAACCATTGCGCCTTGGTTCATTGTTGGAACGGGTCAAACTCGCACTTGATAATATCAGTGATGATATGCTTGAGGTGAGCAATGATGAACGCGCCGATAACACTAAAAAGCTTTCTGGTGTTCGTGTGCTTCTTGCCGAAGATAACCGTATTAACGCGCTTTTGGCAAAATCGCTGCTTGAAAGAATGGGCTGCGACGTTGTTACGGTTGGCAATGGTGAAGAGGCGGTGCAATCGGTGCAAACCACACCTTATGACCTTGTCTTTATGGATTTCCATATGCCAGTTATGGATGGTCTTGCGGCAACACTGCAAATCCGCGCGTTGGGTCTTAAAACCCTTCCTATTATCGCATTAACTGCGGCAGCGATGGAAGAAGATCGCCGCGCTTGTGCCGCTGCGGGTATGGATGATTTTATTACTAAGCCATTGGAATTAAAGGCGCTTGAGGCCATTTTACAAAAATGGGTTAGCAGCAATGCACAAAAGGCATTAAACGCGGCTTAAAAATACAAAGTTATAACCCCGAAATTATTAAGGGGGATAAAATTTAGTGATTAATGCCCGCTGTTTGCATTCTTTTTGCGTTGTAGAATATTTATCATCTCAACTCCAAGTGAGAAGGCAAGTGAGAAATATAAGAAACCACGTGGAATATGCACGCCCGCACCATCGGCGATTAATGCAACCCCAACCAAAAGAATAAATGCAAGTGCAAGGGTCTTTACAGTAGGGTGGGCATCAACAAATGTGGTCAATGGTTTTGCTGCCACCGCCATAACAAAGGTTGATAAAATCACCGCCAAAATCATAATGCCCAAAACATCGGTCATCCCAACCGCTGTAATCACACTATCCATTGAAAAGACAATATTGATGGTGATAAGCTGAAGAATTACTGAGTTAAAATTGGTTGCCGCTTTACCCTCTTCATGGCCTGTTCCTTCAACAGAGGCATGGATTTCTTCGGTTGCTTTATACAAAAGAAATAGACCGCCAGCAATTAATATTAGATCTTTTATGGTAACTTCGACCGCTTCTTTGATTGCCTCTTCATTGCCGTGCCCCACCAACTCGCCATAGGCATGGGGAAGGGTGAAAAGCGCATTTGCACCCAATGAAATAATCCAAAAAATCCCGCCAAGCATTAAAATCCGTAATACCATTGCGCCCCAAACCCCGATATTAGAGGCAAGGTCACGCTGTTTTCCCTGTAATTTGGAAACACCAATTGAAATAAATAATAAATTGTCGATGCCCAAAACCACTTCAAGAAAGGTAAGGGTTATTAAAGACATCCAGTGCGCGGGATCTGCAATCCAGTGAAATAAGTTTTCCATGCAAAATTCAATGCCAAAATTTGTAAAATAGAGCAATATACATTCTGAAAATTCTATAAGAAACTGTATGGATCAATATCAATTATAACCCGAACTTCGGGGGGGAGTTTAAATTTTTTGCGCCACGCCAGCATAAAGGCAGAAATATCAACATTTCTGTCGGCACGCACAAGATAACGTCGCCTGCGCCAACCTCTTACCAAGGCAATTGGCGGCGGTGCGGGTCCCCAAACCTCCACCCCCTCTGCGGCAATTAAGGCGTTTGAGACAATCTCGCAGGCTTTTTCAATTGCCGCATCTGATTTTGCCATTAATTGCAAATTGGCAAGACGCCCAAATGGCGGAAAGCCGGTTGCGGCGCGCATTTCGGTTTCAATTTGTAAAAAGCCATCTCTGTCTTGGTTTAAAAGTGCCTGAAATGCCTCATTTTCAGGGTAATAAGTTTGAATTATTGCTTTGCCGCGTAATTCGGCACGCCCTGCGCGTCCTGCGACCTGTGTTAAAAGTTGATAGGTGCGCTCTGATGCACGCGGGTCACCACCTTTTAAACCCAAATCACCATCAACCACGCCAACAAGCGTAAGGAATGGGAAATTGTGCCCCTTGGCGGTGATTTGTGTGCCGATTAAAATATCAATTTCATGGTTTTCCATTTTATCAATTAATTCCCGCAATTTTTTTGGGTCGTTTGCGGTGTCTGATGATAAAACTTCGATACGTTTTTTGGGAAAGAGTTGTTTTGCCTCTTCGGCGATGCGTTCAACCCCTGGGCCAATTGAAACAAGGGTCTGAAAACCATGACATTCAGGGCAATTATCAGGTTTAGGGATGGTATATCCCGTAAGGTGGCAAACAAGGGTATTATTATATTTATGTTCCACTAGCCAAGAATCCGTTTCAGGGCTAGTCATTTTATGGCCGCAGCGGCTACATAATACCACGGGGGCAAAACCACGGCGATTAAGGAATAATAAAACCTGCTCATTACGGTGAAGGGTATTGGCGATTTCTTCACGCAAAATTGGTGAAATCCAACAATCCTTTGGCGGTGGGTAATCTTTTAAATTCACCAATTCAATATTGGGCAAAACCGCAGAGCCAAAACGATTGGCAAGCACCAAATGCCGGTATTTTTGGGTCAATGCATTATTGCGGGTTTCCAAAGATGGGGTTGCCGATGCCATTACAATTGCGGCATTTGCATATTTGGCGCGTACAATTGCCATATCACGTGCATGATAACGCAGACCATCTTCTTGTTTATATGATGTATCATGTTCCTCATCGATAATGATAAGGCGTAAGTTTTTAAACGGTAGAAAAACGCTTGAACGCGCGCCAATTATTATTTGTGCGTTGCCATCATTAATCCTGCGCCAGACACGGCGTTTTTGTGATGCCCCTAAATCATGATGCCATTCGGCGGGTCTAATTCCAAAGCGTTCGGTAATACGTGAAATAATTGTCTGCGTAAGGGCAATTTCAGGAAGCATGATAAGGATTTGTGCATCCTTTTCCTTGGCAAGAATGTCGGCGATTGCCTCAAGATAAACTTCGGTCTTGCCCGAACCCGTAACCCCATCAAGCAAGAAGGGGGTGAACTTTTTTTCAATTGCCGCCGCCGCAATTTCCGATTTCGCCACCATTTGTGCCGGGTTTAATTCGGTTTTAGTCGGCAAAACTTGCGGTATGGCGAATGGTGCATCAACGCAAACCGAAATTTCCGCCAATATAGCTTTTTTAATAAATGTCGAAACAACTGCCACCGAAACACCTGCTTTTTGAGCCAATTCCGTGCGCGTTAACGGCACATAATCGTCCTGCCGCAAAATAAGGACGACTTTTTCCTGATTTTCAGTAAGTCTTCCCTGTATTGCGGAACCAAGAATGATTTTTTTGATAAACGGGCCATCGGATTGGGCATCTTGCGGGCGTAAAACATGGCCCAAAATGCTGCCACGATATGTAACCAGATATTTTGCCGCCCAATCAACGAAATTTATTGCAGATGCCGCAAGTGGCGGCGTGCTGCTTTTGGAAATTATTTCTTTTAATGCAATATCTTTGGGCGGGACATTGCCCAATGCCCATACCACGCCGATTCGTGTGGTTTTGCCAAACGGCACATAAACAAAATCGCCAATTCCTAATTCCATGCCTTGTGGGATTTGGTAATCAAACCCTTCTGAAATTGGCATTGGAAAAAGTATATTGGCGATATTTGTCATTTTCTCACAAAATTGTCATCACGTATAATTACGCAATAACAATATTATTCCGCGCTTGCGGCAGGTTCGGGCACACCAACTGCATGGAAGCCAGCGTCAACATGCACAACTTCGGCAGTGGTTGATGCGCCAAGGTCAGAAAGCAACCATAATGCACAGCCGGCAATACCTTCCATTGTGGTATCTTCTTTTAATAATGACCATTCACGACCCGTACCAACCAAATCACGACCACCTTTGATACCGGCAAGGGCAAGGGTGCGCATTGGGCCCGCAGAAATCGCATTTACACGAATGCCAGATGGGCCAAGATCGCGGGCAATATAACGAGTTGACGCTTCAAGAGCCGCTTTGGCAACGCCCATAACGTTATATGATGGAATTGTCCGTTCTGCACCCAAATAAGATAGGGTAATCATAGAGCCTCCATCGGTCATAAGTTTTGATGCGCGTTTGGCAACCGCCACCCATGAATAAACCGAAACATCCATTGATTTAAGGAAGTTGTCACGTGAAGTATTTTCAACAAATGACCCCTTAAGCTCATTTTTATCAGAGAATGCAATTGCGTGAACCAAAAAGTCGATTTTACCCCATTTTGCTTCTAATTCGGAAAAGGTTTTATCCATTGCATCATCATTTGTAACATCACATTCAAGGATAATATTTGAGCCAACGCTTTCGGCCAATGGGCGCATGCGTTTTTCCAATGCTTCGCCTTGATAGGTAAAGGCAAGCTCTGCCCCTTGTGCCGCCAATTGTTCGGCAATGCCCCATGCGATTGATTTATCATTGGCAACGCCCATCACAAGGCCGCGTTTTCCTGCCATAATGTTTCCAGTCGGATAAGCCATTTCATATTCCTTCCGTGAATTGACTGTTTATTTG